>Ga0308156_1000815_pt1 | contig 47899 bp, 52 predicted proteins | sample PhyAR2_FD_201041 | JGI IMG/M metagenome (GOLD analysis project Ga0308156, IMG submission 201041) | Phyllosphere microbial communities from UC Gill Tract Community Farm, Albany, California, United States - DLSL A.R2 | ecosystem: Host-associated > Plants > Phyllosphere > Unclassified | place: USA... | reverse complement strand
GCGAGGAAATGGCCGAGATGGTCGACGAATGGGCCAAGGGCGATCCCGACGCGCTGGCCCGCACGATGAATGAAAGCCTGAAGGACTCGCCCGAGGTCGCCAAGACCCTGCTGACCGACCGCAACGCGCGCTGGGCGACGTGGATCAAGCAGCGCCTGGCCAAGCCCGGCACCGTCTTCATCGCGGTCGGCGCGGGCCATCTGGCGGGCAACGACAGCGTCCAGGCGCAACTCGCCAAGCAGGGGATCAAGGCGCAGCGTATCGCCTATTGATGCCCTCCCCCGCGCCGCTTTCCGTCGGGGAAGCGGCGCGGACGGCCCCTATTCCTCCGCCGTCAGATCGTCGTCGGAGGGCTCATAGCCGAGTATGTCGCCCGGCTCGCATTCCAGATAGCGGCAGATGGCGGCCAGCGTCGAGAAGCGCACGCCCTTCACCTTGCCCGACTTCAGCAGCGACAGGTTCGACTCGGTGATCCCGATCGCCTCGGCCAGCTCCTTCGACTTCACCTTGCGCCGTACCAGCATCAGATCGAGATTGACGGTCACGGGCATCAGACGATCTCGGCCAGATCGCCCCGCGCACGCAACCCCGCCGCCAGCGCCCAGATCGCGGCCCAGGCCGCCCCGGCGAACAGCAGGCGCTCGATGATCTGGGTGAAGTCGATCAAATAGGAAAAGGCCCCGACATCCGTTATCGCGCCGAGAAAGACGGCGTCGCGCAGCACTTGCGCCAGGGGTTCGACGATCGCCATGACGATCGCCACCGCCGTCGCCCGCTGCAGCCAGCGTATTCCGCGCCAATCGCGATGCTCCTGCCGGTTGCCGAACGACCATAGCGCCATGCCGACCGAGAAGAACAACAGGGCGAAGGGCAGAATATCCAGCATCTGGATGCCGAACAATCGCCACCACCAATAGGGCTCCGCCATGGCTGCGGTCATTCGCTCTGGGGCCTTAGGCAAGCTTGCGATGACGTGTCGAACCTCCGGCGACAATTGATCGAGCGGCTGGGGCTTGGGGCGACATCCGTCATTGCAGTCGATCATGAAGGCCTGCCACTGCGGACCCACCAACATCGCGGGCAGCGTTGCCGCCCCCACCCCCGCGATCAGGAAGCACAGCAGCGCGAACACCCGCACCACCCGCGCGCGCCCACGGCTCATGAAATATCTGCCCGGCATTGCATTCTTTCTGTTTTACAGAAATTCATATTCATCATACATCAACCTTTATAGGGAATCGATGGGGAGTCTCTATGACCAAAGGACGTTTTCGATGCGCCTCCTGTTTGCCGCTGCCCTGCTGATCTGCCTGCCCGCGACCGCCTTCGCGCAGGACAAGCCCACATTTGCCGGCCCTTATGCGGGACCGGAGGCCGGTGTCCTGATCCATGGCTTCCGCCTTGGCGATGACGTCAGCAGCCGCAAATATGTGGGGGCGGGGCTGGCCGGGGGTGGCTTTGCCGGCATCATGCTGCCCGCCAGTGAAAGCCTGCGCTTGGGGGGCGAAGTGGCGGTCCAGGCCGGGGGCGGCACCGTGCGCAGCCAGCAGATTTTTGCCTTCTACGAACAGAAGGCGCGGTGGGGCTATAGCGTGACCGCGCGAGCAGGATATGTGGTTGGCGATCGCACCATGGTGTTCGCTGAGGCGGGCTATGGCGGCTATTGCTATGACGTCCGGCTGGCGAACGTCATCGACGATGACGGCAACGGGCCCAGCGGGTTGGTCGGCGGCATCGGCATCGAGCGGCAGATCGGTCGCAACATCGGCATCCGCTTGCGCGCCCAGGCTGGCCAGGAGCATGGCCGCATCCTGATCGGCCTGCCCATCCGCTTTTAGGATCGATCGGCATTCACGACGTTTTTCCTGTCCTTTGCCCCCTTTGAGGGGAGAGGGACCGGAAAACGCCGAATGAATCTCGATCTGCCCCGATCGACGCGGCGGCATCGACCTTGCCTTTTGGCACCTTTGCCGCTATGCGCCGCCGCTTCCGGTCATGGTCATCCCTGGAGGCGTGGTCGGAAGCCTATATCCATTTTGTTTCGGAGTAACTGGAATGAGCGACACCCTTACGCTCGCCGCCGAGACGCGCGATCAGGTTGGCAAGGGAGCCTCCCGTTCGCTGCGTCGTGAAGGCCGCGTCCCCGCCGTGATCTATGGCCAGAACAAGGCCGCCGCGTCGATCCATCTCGAAGAGAAGGCCCTCGTCAAGGCGCTGATGACCGGTCATTTCTTCACCTCGGTCATCATGGTGGACGGCCAGCGCACGCTGGCGAAGGACGTCGCGTTCCATCCGGTCACCGACCGCCCGCTGCACGTCGACTTCCTGCGCATCGGCGAGCATGAGACCGTCACGGTCGCCGTGCCCGTCGTGTTCACCGACGAAGACGAGAGCGGCATCAAGCAGGGCGGCGTCCTGAACGTCACCCGCCACGAGATCGAGCTGGTCGTCGACGCCGCCAACATCCCGACCGAAATCAGCATCTCGCTGAAGGGTCGTGCGGTGGGCGATTCGATCCACATCTCGGACGTGAAGCTGCCCAAGGGTGCCGAACCCGCCATCGACGACCGCGACTTCGCGATCGCCACCATCGTCCCGCCGACGGTCCCGACCGCCGCGGACGAAGCGGCCGATGCCGAGGCGGCTGCCGAAGGTTCGGAAGAGGCCTGATCCGGCCTCGCTTTCTCTTACGAGCAAGCGAACGAAATCAGGGCAGGCGGCGGCAACGCCCCTGCCCTTTTTCATGCCGGTTTCAAATCCTCCCCAAGCCATGCTTGGGGAGGGGGACCATCCGAAGGATGGTGGAGGGGGACGACGACGGACCGGCCATGCCCCTTCACCACGCCCTGCGGGCGCGGTCCCCCTCCCCATCTGACGATGGGGAGGACTACAAGAATAGCAAAAGGGCCGCCGAACCCGAAGGTCCGACGGCCCCGCTCATCCCCGCTCGGGGACTCGTCGGAACGGAGGGGGTGTTCCGATTTAGCCCTGACCCTGGCTCAGGAAGCCGGTCAGTTCGGTCTTGGACACCGTCTTGTCCTTGTCGGTGTCGGCCTGCGCAAAGGCGCTGCCGACCCACTTCTTGGTGGCGGGCGCGTCCGCCTTGGTCGACGGGTCGGTCTGCGACTTCAGCGCGACCATCCACTGGGCGAATTCGGCCTTGTTCAGCTTGCCGTCGCCGTCCTTGTCATAGGTCGGGAACTGGGTGTCGACGACCTGGGCGATCTGGCTGCCGGTTGCCTGGACCTGACCCTGGGCAGGAGCCGCGGGTTCGGCCGCAGGCTGCGCAGTTTGCGTCGGGTCCGCCGTTGTTGCCGCTGCCTCTTGCGGCGCGGTCGAAGTGGTCTGGGCCGGCGCAGGCGTGACCTGCGCCAGAACGGGGGCAGACGCCATCATCGCGGCGCCAAGAAAAGCATATTTCATCATCTCGTCTCTCCCTTACGTTGGTCGATCGATGACTGCGAAGATCAGGAACGCATCTTCATCATTAGTGATACGGTCCTAAACTCCATTATGCCAGATGGGGATCCGTCCTTGGGATTTGAAGGCTCGGCTCGTCCCTGCTAACGGCACGGTACGCCGTGATTCCGAAAGGGACTGCACGGTGAGCCGTGCCGTTTCCACGACCTGAAGGTGTCCCGATGATTCCGCGCTATTCCCGTGCCCCCATGACCCGGATCTGGGATCCCCAGACCCGTTTCCGCATCTGGTTCGAGATCGAGGCCCATGCCACCGATGCGCTCGCCGAACTGGGCGTGGTTCCGAAGGAAGCCGCCGCGCGTATCTGGGAAGCCGACAAGGCAGCGGGCGATTTCGACATCGACCGCATCGATTCGATCGAGGCGGAGACGAAGCACGACGTCATCGCCTTCCTGACCCATGTCGCCGAGCGGACCGGGCCGGAAGCGCGCTTCCTGCACCAAGGCATGACCTCGTCCGACGTGCTCGACACCTGCCTGGCGGTGCAGCTGGCGCGCGCCTCGGACATCCTGATCGAGGACCTCGACGCACTGCTCGCGGTCATCAAGCGCCGCGCGTACGAGCACAAGCTGACCCCGACCATCGGGCGCAGCCATGGCATCCATGCCGAGCCGGTCACCTTCGGCCTGAAGCTGGCCCAGGCCTATGCCGAGTTCGACCGCAACCGCGCCCGCCTGGTCGCGGCGCGCGCCGACATCGCCACCTGCGCCATCTCGGGCGCGGTCGGCACCTTCGCCAATATCGATCCCAGCGTGGAGGCCCATGTCGCCGAGAAGATGGGGCTGACCGTCGAGCCCGTCTCGACCCAGGTCATCCCGCGCGATCGCCATGCGATGTTCTTCGCCACGCTGGGCGTCATCGCCAGCTCGATCGAGCGGCTGGCGACCGAGGTCCGTCATTTGCAGCGCACCGAAGTGCTGGAAGCGGAGGAATATTTCTCGCCGGGCCAGAAGGGCTCGTCGGCGATGCCGCACAAGCGCAACCCGGTGCTGACCGAGAATCTCACGGGCCTCGCCCGCATGGTGCGCGGCTATGTCACCCCGGCGCTGGAGAATGTCGCTTTGTGGCATGAGCGCGACATCAGCCACTCGTCGGTCGAGCGTTATATCGGCCCCGACGCGACCATCACCCTGGACTTCGCACTGGCCCGCCTGACCGGCGTCATCGACAAGCTGGTCGTCTATCCGGCGCGGATGGAGAAGAACCTCAACAAGATGGGCGGCCTGGTCCATTCGCAGCGCGTGCTGCTGGCACTGACCCAGGCAGGCGTGAGCCGCGAGGACAGCTATCGCCTGGTCCAGCGCAACGCGATGAAGGTGTGGGAATCGGACGGCGAATTGTCGCTGATGGAGCTGCTCAAGGCCGATGCGGATGTGACGGCGGCGCTGTCGGTCGAAGAGATCGAGGCGCGGTTCGACCTCGATTATCATTACAAGAATGTCGACACGATCTTCGCGCGGGTGTTTGGCGAAGCGTGATGATGGGGGGAGTTCCATTGGCGTGGTGACGCGCTGAACCGGACTCCCCTCCCCCAGCCCCTCCCGCCTGCGAGAGGGGAGTTTATGGGGGAAACGTTTGCCCATAGCCCCTCCCCTCCCGCAGGCGAGTTTCAGGTCGGTCATGCCCCCGGCATGACCTAAACGATGCGGGGCATCGTTTACCTGAAACTCGGCTGGCGAAGGGAACGCCGGTCGTTATTCGAGCGACCGGCCTGTGGGCCTCAAATCACCCCACCCAACCGGCCAGCCAGTCCGCCACCGCCTGCGGCGTCATCGCCCGCGCATCGGCCAGCGCCGTCTCACGCCCCGCATTGACCAGCCTGTTGGTCTTCGGATCGACGATCAACACGGCAGGCACGCCCGCCAACCGCCCCTTGATGCCATAGGACGCCGGGATATCCATATTCTGGTCGAACCGGCCGACATCGACCGTCACCACCTCGAAATGCTTCGCAACGAAGCTCCGCATCTGCGGCGTTTCCATCACCCCGGCCAGCAACCGGCAGTCGAGACACCAGTTGCCGCCCAGATCGATCAACACCCGCTTATGCGCCTTCGCCGCCCGCACCCGCGCCGCCGCGATCTCCGCCTTGGCGTCACCGGCATGATAGGGCAGCGGCAGCGGTTTGCGCAGGTCCTCGAAACTGGAAACCCCGACACGCGGAGCCGACACCGGCGCGGCGGCGGGGAGCAGCACGCACGCAGCGAGCAGGGGCAAGGCGGCTTTCCACGGCGACATGACAATCTCCCTCATTCGATGCGCCATTGGAGCGCGCCCATTGCCGCAATGCAATATGGCTTTGCTTGGGAGCGGTGCCGCGTCGGCTATACCCCCTGCTCCGGGATCAAGGTCGAGACATTGCGTGCCGCCAACACCCAGCGATAAAAGGCATCGACAAGATACAGTCGCAACGTCGTCGGCTCGATGCTGAGCTTCTTCACCCCCTCAAGGCATTCGGTCGAATTGACGAGCACCGCCTGTTCCAGCCCGCGCTCCAGATCGCTGCCCTGCTGAGACCGAACCAGCCGGGTGGCAAGGACCGGCTGGGTCTGAACCAGGCAGGCGGCTACGATATAGCCTGACATTTCGGGGTTCTGACGATACCGATTATGCTCGGTTTCCACCTTCCGAAACCGCGCCCGCACCTTCGGGTCGAAGGTTTGGGCCGCATCCAATGACGCGTCGGGCGCAAACTGCCGCAGCGTCCGTTCGAGAAGGATTCCGCGATGGAGAAAGCTGCCCCCCATCTCCGCCGGGTTCCACGCCGGACGATCCCCCGGCGGGGGATAGCAGCCCCAGTGGGTCTGGATGACCATACCCTGGGCATATCGGGTGCTGGCGAAGTCAGGTGGCCCTTCCACCGCCTTGCGCAGCCAATCACGGCTGGCCTTGGCAAAGGCGCAGCCTAGGAACGTGTCTGCGCGCTCATAGGCGATGTTGATCTGCGTATTGTCGACGGGTGCCCAGCGGACATTGACGGGCAATTTGTCACGTGGAAGACTAAGCGCCTTGACGATGATCTCGTCGGAGGAACCGCCGTCAGGCAAAGCGTTCTGTTCGACATTGCGCAACTTTTCGCCCTGTGCCGACACAGGGTCAGCAAGGATCACACCCAGGGCGAACAAACATCCGGATAGCCGACACATCGCGAAGCCTTCTCCCAAAAGTCGCGATACAATCATGACTCCGATGATGGCCACACGTCAACAAAGCCAGAGGAAACACCTCCTCCGGCCTATAGTGTTGAATATCAATGGAAGAAGCCGAAATTCCGGTTATTCGCCCGCGAAGACACTCTTCAACTTGGCGAAAAAGCCCTGACTTTCGGGGCATTCGTCGCCCGTCTCGGTCTCGCGGAAGAGTTCGAGCAGTTCGCGCTGGCGGGTCGACAGCCTGGTCGGCGTCTCGACCTCGATCTGGATGACCAGGTCGCCGGTGCCGCGCCCTTGCAGGACGGGCATCCCGGCGCCACGCTGGCGAAGTTGCTTGCCCGACTGGATGCCCGCCGGGATCTTGATCTCATGGCTACGGCCGTCGAGGCCGGGGATGGACAGTGAGCCGCCGAGCGCCGCCGTCGTGAAGCTGATCGGCGCACGCGCGAACAGGGTCGTGCCCTCGCGCTCGAACAGAGCGTGCCGCTTGACGTGAAGAAAGATGTAGAGGTCGCCCGCCGGGGCACCGCGCGCGCCCGCCTCGCCTTCGCCGGTCAGGCGGATACGGGTGCCTTCGTCGACGCCCGCCGGGATGTTGACGGCCAGCGTCTTGGTCTTTTCGACGCGGCCCTCCCCGCGACAATCGGGGCAAGGATCGGCGATGATCTGGCCCGCGCCCTGACAGACCGGGCAGGTCCGCTCGACCACGAAGAAGCCCTGCTGCGCGCGGACCTTGCCGTGGCCGCCGCACTGCTGACAGGTCTTGGCGCTGGTCCCGGCCTTGGCGCCCGTGCCGTCGCACGTGTCGCACGCTGCCGAGACATCGACGGTGATCTCGGTCTGCTTGCCGTGGAATGCCTCTTCCAGCGAGATTTCCATATCGTAGCGCAGGTCCGCGCCACGACGCGGCTGTTGCCGCCCGCCGCCGCGTCCGCCGCCCATGAATTCGCCGAAGACGCTTTCAAATATATCCGAAAAGGCGCCGAAGTCCTGCGCGCCATGACCGCCGCCGCCGCCCATGCCGCCCTGCTGGAAGGCGGCATGGCCGTAGCGATCATAGGCCGCCCGCTTCTGGGGGTCCTTCAGGCAGTCATAGGCTTCGCTGATCGCCTTGAACTTGGCCTCGGAGTCCTTGCAGCCCGCATTGCGGTCCGGATGGTACTGCATGGCCAGCTTGCGATACCGCGACTTGATCGTCGCATCGTCCGCCGTGCGCTCGCATTCGAGCAGTTCATAATAGTCGATCGTCGTGCTCATGCCCGGTCTCGCCCCGTCCGCCCGTGCGCGCCTCGCTGGCCGACCGTGCCCTCAGGCCGGACGGAGCGACCGCCCAAGCGCTTCGCCACTTCATGCCCCGGAACGAATGGCCGGGGCGGTATTCGCAAATTCTGAACCGAAGGCCCGGCCCCACCCGAAGGGGGAACCGGGCCGACCGTCTTACTTGGTGTCGTCGACTTCCGAGAATTCGGCGTCGACCACATCGTCCTGCTTGGCCTGGCCGGCATCAGCGGCGGGCGAAGCCTCGCCCTGCTGCTGCTTTTCGTAAATGGCCTGGCCCATCTTCATCGCGACCTGAGCGAGGGCCTGCGCCTTCTCGTTCATGGTGTCGGGGTTGCCACCCTCGACCGCCGTCTTGGTTTCGGCGATCGCCGCCTCGATTTCCGACTTCAGCGACGCGTCGATCTTGTCGCCATTGTCGGCCAGCTGGCGCTCGGTGGTGTGGATCAGCGACTCGGCGTTGTTCTTGGCCTCGGCCTCGGCACGACGCTTCTTGTCCTCTTCCGCGAACTTCTCCGCGTCACGGACCATCTGGTCGATGTCGTTGTCCGACAGACCGCCCGACGCCTGGATGCGGATCTGCTGCTCCTTGCCGGTGCCCTTGTCCTTGGCCGAGACGTTGACGATGCCGTTGGCGTCGATGTCGAACGTGACCTCGATCTGCGGCACGCCGCGCGGCGCAGGCGGGATGCCGACCAGGTCGAACTGACCCAGCAGCTTGTTGTCCTGCGCCATCTCGCGCTCGCCCTGGAAGACCCGGATCGTCACCGCATTCTGGTTGTCGTCGGCGGTCGAATAGACCTGGCTCTTCTTGGTCGGGATCGTCGTGTTGCGGTCGATCATCTTGGTCATGATGCCGCCCAGCGTCTCGATGCCCAGCGACAGCGGGGTCACGTCGAGCAGCAGCACGTCCTTGACGTCGCCCTGCAGCACGCCCGCCTGGATCGCCGCGCCCATGGCGACGACTTCGTCCGGGTTCACGCCGGTGTGCGGGTCCTTGCCGAAGAAGTTCTTCACGACCTCACGGACGCGCGGCATGCGGGTCATGCCGCCCACCAGCACCACGTCGGCGATCTCGTCAGCCTTCATGCCCGCATCGGCCAGCGCCTTCTTGCAGGGCTCCAGCGTGCGCTGGATCAGGTCCTCGACCAGACGCTCCAGATCGGCGCGGGTGATCGTCTTCACCAGATGCTTCGGGCCGTTCTGGTCGGCGGTGATGAAGGGCAGGTTGACCTCGGTCGACTGGGCCGAAGACAGCTCGATCTTCGCCTTTTCGGCCGCTTCCTTCAGACGCTGCAACGCCAGCTTGTCCTTGGCGAGGTCGATGCCCTCGTCCTTCTGGAAGCCCGACGCCAGGAACTCGACGATCTTGTTGTCGAAGTCTTCGCCGCCCAGGAAGGTGTCGCCGTTGGTCGCCTTCACCTCGAACACGCCGTCGCCGATCTCGAGGATCGAGATGTCGAAGGTGCCGCCGCCCAGGTCATAGACCGCGATCGTCTTGCCGTCCTGCTTCTCCAGGCCGTAAGCCAGCGCCGCCGCGGTCGGCTCGTTGATGATGCGCAGCACTTCGAGGCCCGCGATCTGGCCGGCGTCCTTGGTCGCCTGGCGCTGCGCGTCGTTGAAGTACGCAGGCACGGTGATGACCGCCTGGGTCACCGTCTCGCCCAGATACGATTCGGCGGTTTCCTTCATCTTCTGGAGCGTGAAGGCCGAAATCTGCGACGGGCTGTAATCCTTGCCGCCCGCATTGACCCACGCGTCGCCGTTCGGGCCGCGCGCGATCGAATACGGGACCAGCTCGGTGTCCTTCTTCGTGACGGGATCGTCGAAGCGACGGCCGATCAGGCGCTTCACCGCGAAGATGGTGTTGTCGGGGTTGGTCACCGCCTGGCGCTTGGCAGGCTGGCCGATCAGGCGCTCGCCATCCTTGGCGAAGGCGACGATCGACGGCGTGGTGCGCGCGCCTTCCGCGTTTTCGATGACCTTGGGCTTGCCGCCCTCCATGACAGCGACGCAGCTGTTGGTGGTGCCGAGGTCGATGCCGATCACTTTTGCCATAAGTCTCTAAATGCCCCTCGAGAACATAGTCTGAAAGTCGGATGCCGGGGTCCCTCGGTCCCGAAAGCGGCAACCGAAAACCCCGTTCACGAAGGCGGATATAGGTGGGCGATCCGTTGCCGCAAGATTGGATGGAACCTAGGGTCGTCTCGGGATTTGCCGAAACGGAAAGGTTTGCCATGCGTCGCGCTGTTTTTCTGGGCCTCTGGGCCACTGCCGGAGCGATGGCGGTGGGGGCGCTGGGTGGCTGTTCCGCCAAGCCCGAACTTTCGACCGAAGAGGGCTGGGTCCGCCTGGCCGCCGTGCCGGGGCGCCCGGCCGCCGCCTATTTCGTCATCCATGGCGGCCCCAGGCCGCTCGACCTGATCGGCGTGAGCAGCGACGTCGCGATCACCAGCGAGATGCATGAGGGCGGCATGGCGATGAAGAAGGTCGATTCCGTGCCCATCCCGGCCGGGGCCACCGTCGCCTTCGAGCCGGGCGGGCGGCATGTGATGCTGTACGACATGAACCAGGGGGTGAAGCCGGGACGCATCCTGTCGCTGCTCCTGACCTTTTCGGACGGCACCCGCCTGCGCCAAGGCGCGCGGGTGATCGCGGCGGGCGATCCGGCTCCGGGGAAATAAGCTCTCGGACCACGGGAAACACTTGCCGACGCGCAAGGACGGCTATTTCGGCCATATCGGCGGGGTCCGTATCGTTGCCAGGCCGCTGACCAACACCCAGTGGCTGACCGCGCGCCGGAGCTGAAGAATGGGGGCGGGCCGTGCGGGCGGCCTGCCCCTTTCCTACCCTCTCGATGCGCCCCATCTGGGCGTCATGACCAAGCGCCTCCTCACCCCCGCGGAAGAAACGCTGGCCCGGTCCGTCTTCGGCGACGCGATCGACTATGCCAAGGTTCGCCTGTCGCCGACCAAATGGGCGTTTTTCCAGCCACGCGACACGGTGATGGCGCCCACCGGCTGCATCCATTTCCATCCCAGGGGCGATCTGTGGCGCGAGGATTTCGGCGCTTGCCCGCTGCATGAGCAAGGACTGTTCATCCATGAGATGGTTATGTGTTTGCCCAAATGCACAAACGGCTATATCCGAGCCTTTTATGCCCGACGCAATCATATACATCCGCTTTTCCACAGGCCCTCAGGAACGAGGGGACAGCCGACGCAGGCAGCTTGAGGATTGCCAAAAGTATTGCGCCGACAACGGCCTTGAGGTGGTCGAGGTCGTCGAGGATTTGGGCCGCAGCGCCTACAAGGGCGATCACTTATCCGTCGGCAACTTGGGCAAGCTAAGCGCTCGCATCATGCGCGGCGAGATAGCGCCCGGCACCACAATCGTCATTGAAAAGATGGACCGGCTGAGCCGTGAGGTGCCTCGCAAAATCCGTCGATGGATCGAGGACATAACGGACAAGGGCATCAGCATCGCACGCGTCAGCGGTGGTCCGGTCATCGACAGCGCCTACCTGGATGACGGGTCGAACATCGCAGCGGTGGTGGAGATGGCCTACAGCAATCACGCTGCACACGAGTTCTCCCAGAACATCAGCGATCGGTTGTCCAAAAGCTGGTCGCAACGGCGCAAAAATGCCGCCGAGGGTAAGTCCTTGCTGACCGCCAGCACGCCACGCTGGATCACAACCGAGGGTGATTGGGCGGGCAAAACGGCACCCGACTTTCGACGCTTCACGCTTGTGCCTGATCGTGCAGCCATCGTACTCGACATCTACAACATGGCCGCTGACGGCATGGGCAGTTGGGGCATCGCCAAGGAGTTGAACCAGCGCGGCGTTCGTAATTGGGGGAAGACCAGCGAGACGACCACTCAGGGCGGATGGAACCACACCACCGTCCTCAACATCCTGAGCAGCCCAGCCGTCGAGGGCATCCACTACCCCACGCATCAGGTCGGCCGGAAACGAGTGCGAACCGGCGAGGTGCTGCGCGACTACTTCCCTATCATCGACGGCCTGACTGCCGATTTGGTGGCGAGGGCAAGAAGCCACATGACCAAGCGCGCTGGTGGTGGCCCCCGAAGCAATACCGGCAAAAACCTGCTCGCCAGCCTAGCCAAGTGCGGCTCCTGTGGCGGCTACATGGTCCTGCGCAATCGCAGCGCAAATGACGGCCCCTACGCCTACTTACAATGTGATAACGCCGGAAAGGGCAAAGGCTGTGAGGCCAAGGGCATGTTCAACTACCGCGTTCTCGAACCGGCCATCCTCGATGCTGTGCTGCATCACGTCCTGGACAACAGCTTTTTCAGCGTAGCCAACCGGGCAACAGAACTGCGCATCCAGCTTGCCGAAATGGACCGGCAAATTGAGGTGGTGCGCGGTGATCGCGATAATGCTCGCGCGCTTTATATAAGACATCCCGACGCGGCCGAGTTCGAGGAAGCATGGCAGGCGCTGAGCCAGCAAATGCGTGCACTGGAGGCAGAGCGCAAAGCCACTGAAACCGAGCTTGCCGAAGCTGCTGGCGAGATCAGCGCAGCCGACCACCTCAAGCGCGTCCACAATTTCCGTGCTGCCCTTTACGATGAGGATGCAGAGGTCAGGCGCACGGCTCGGCTTCGTGTCCGCGACAGCTTCCGCAGCGTCCTGTCCCATGTGACATGCGAGCAGCGCGACGGAGACAAGCGCGTACAGATCGCAATCGAAAATGGCGCCGTGGTCGTCGTCCTCGACAACAAGGGCAGCGTGATCGACCGGCAAGACTTCCGCAACAGCCCCGACCACATCCACGGGCTGACGTCGGGAGTGATGTCGGAGAAGAAGGAAGCCGTTGCTGCGCTGATCCGTCGCGGTGATCCCGCATAGGTGCAGCAGTCATGGGAAGGGGAGAGTGTCGCTCCCACTCTCCCCTTACCTTCCCTATACGGGCTTCTCAGGGCTTCTTGGAGCCCCGGCGCTCCAAGTATGCCCCTATGCCACATTCGCGCTCTGGCGGGCGCACAGGGGGTCGTTGTTGAAGGAAGCGCAGCAAGCGCGGCTTAGCAGTGCTGACCGGCGGCATTAGCAGCGCGGCAGTTTATGCAGGACGTTGCCAACATGCACGTTGAAGTTGCTGCGCATGCGTTCGACATAAACGCGCACGCCTTCAAACGTCACCGCAAAAGCATCCTCTTCGTAGTTCTCGTCATAGTCAAAAGTAGCGAGTGCGTAGTCTGCGAATGCTGCGAGGTCGATCTGCGTGTTGAGCATTTTGCGTCTCCGTTTCCGTATCGCAAATCTGGCATCTGCATCCAGAGTTGCGACCAAAGACAGACACGGTTCGTCGCTCTTTTGACCTGACCAGCTGTAGGAGTTTGCAGGCCATTCTCCACGCCGACCAACCTCGCCAGCAGCAAGTTAGGGGCACTTGCGCGCCCCTAACTGCCCCTCTTAGTAGCTAAACTGCACGTAACGCTCGCCCTGCTCAACTGCATTGCGCAGCGCGCTTTCAAAGCTGTTGCGCTGCTCCTCTTCCTCAAACTCCAGTTCCGCCATCACCGCAGCAACCGCCAGTTCCTTCGTTTCTGCCAGCACATACAGCCCGTCGCTAACCTCGTGCATAAGCCCTGCTCCATCTTGCATCTCAATGCTGTTAAAGCCGCTGCCCTCAAACTCCTCCTCGCCGTCCGACAACAAACTTTCCAACGTCCCCTGCAACAAGCGCATAGTGTTGCCCTCGTAGCCACCATAGTACAAGTCCAATGCAACTTTGTGCTTAACTTCCGAGTACAACATCAACTTTCTCCTACAGCGTTTTGCTGTACCAATTTTGTACTTCCTCCTATTGCTTCGGACAACCGAAATTAGTGGTAATATTTCACTATTTTGGACAAATATTTCTTGTCCTACTGGGCCTTAGGCAACATTGTGCTTTTACAGCAAAGCGCTGTTGGAGAAGCAAAATGTTAGACTGGAAACAACTGTCGAAACTGATGTCGGAAGCTAACAGGGAGTTGCACGGAAAGGACGTTGCTGCGCTGTACGAGAAAGCAGACGATGTAACACAAGCGCAGATGCGTATAGCTGTCGGCGCAGCAAGCGGCTTAGCTGTTACGCTTAGCAAGGGCTTGCGTAAGGCGCTTTAACGCAAAGTGCGCAGCTTTCGGGCTGCGCACTAGCTACAAGGGGCGTATGAGTAGGCGGCGCAAAGCTCCGCCCTTGCCTTCTCCAACAACCGCCTACTAATACTGCACTTCGTCGCAAAACTGGAAAATACTGCTCGCTCTTTGCCCATTCTGGCGCTTGATGTTCTGGTGGCAACAAGGAGTAAGCCACATGGACATTGTTACACTTTTAGGAACCGACGCTGTTCAGCAACTTCACGCAAACGGCAAAGAGCAGGAGCCGTTGAAGGGCACGCGCGAGGAACGCGACTTCCACCCGGTCTGTAAGCTGTTTTTGCCTTGGACTTCGGGGACTTGGTTGCTGACGGAACTTGACGACGAGGGGCTGGCGTTTGGGCTGGCCGACTTGGGCATGGGTTGCCCTGAGATCGGTTACATCAGCTTGGACGAGATTTGGGAGGTCCGGGGTCCAGCGGGCCTGCGCGTTGAGCGCGACCTTCACTGGAAGGCCAGTAAGCCCCTGAGTGAGTACGCGACCGAAAGCCGCAAGCTGGGATACATTAAAGCTTGAGACGCAGAATTGGGAGCACGTGATAACGAACGTGCTCCCACCTTGCGGCAGTTGAGTTGCCTTAGGTTGTTTACCGTCTCAGGGCTTGTCCGCCTTCGCCTGGGGACCACGCAGGATCGGCAGCACTACATCTTCTACGGCTTTGATGGCCGCATTGACCTTATTCGCGATGGGATCGATAGCCGCATATTTGCCGTGCCCGGTCCACAAGTCGGCGCGAATACTCTTCCCTAGCTCCTCGTCACCCCCATGCCCCTCGGCGTACATCTCCGCCGACACATGGATGGAATTACGAGCAGCCAGGAATGCCTCCAACTGCGCTTCTATCTCACGCCCAAAGAACGCCTTTGTCGAGGGCATCACGGCATAAAGGTCCGTGAATACGTCTTTACGAGCGTTGATGCGCGTCATGATTGCCTGGGCATGGATAACTCGACCCCGCTCGTCGCGGTCCATTAGACTGGAATCAAACCCACTTGTTTTCAGCGCTTCCTCTGCCTGTGACAACTCAGCTGCCGGAGCGAAGTTGGCACGGATGCCGTCGATCGCGTCTCTCGCCTTATAGGCTGCGACGAGCAGCTTTTCGCCCACGTCCATACGCCGCTCTTCCTGCTTCTGCCGACGCCAATCCTTGACGCCAGCTCGTCCTAGCATTGCTGCTATAACAACGGTCGCACAGGCCCCTAGCGCGCCCCACCCTTGCAGCATGGAACCGGTCGCGTCCCAATCAATAGTAGTGCTACAGATGGCAAGCGTCATATCGTCCTCAGGCAGTTGGCCCCGCTGCGGCTGGGCCAGCGGGTCATTTGTAGTGGCAGCGCTTACCTAGATGCGCGCTTCTCAGCGATGACCGTCTCGATGTCAGCGACTGAATAGCGACCATCGCTTTTCAGCTGAGCTTCGATCTCATCAAGCGAGCGACCGTTACTCAGGCTCTTGCCCACGCTACGCCGAACGCCCGTGATTGAGGGAGTGGCAGGTCCGGTTGAGCTACTAGTCTTAGGAATGCGGACTTTCGCGTCCCCGTTGCCCTTGTGCGTCAACTCTTCATCAAATTCGCCAGCGTGAACGGCTTCTTCAAACTTGCCAAGGAACTCCTCAAAGCGCTCCTCAGGCATGTGATTGGTCGCAACGCCGTTGATGTCGAAGGTGTCGCCATGGACCTTGACCGTCAGGGCAACTACGCCATTCTTAACCATCCACCACTTGTTGGGGGCCTTGCTAACGCCCTCCGCGCGCTTGGCAAACTGCTCTCGAGTTCGCTTAATGCCGTCGAGTAGCGGCTTGCGGGCCTTCGCAGGATCATGCGGCTTAAGGTTGAACGTCTCTGCCAGTCCTACGTTGTCGATGAAACCAGCGAATGTGTCTTTGATGCCCATGTGCGCGCCTCCACAAGTGTGATGATGCGCAGTTAGGCACTGAGCGTTACCGATAAGTCAACATCAGATAGAAAAGGCCCCCGCCGTAGCAGGGGCCGAACATTCCCATAGCGAGTAGCGCTTAGGCGGTCTTTTCTGCCTTCTTCGCTGCGCGGGTGCTACGCATCTTGTCGTTACGCTGAGCCTTCTTCTCACCCATCGCCGCAAGCTGGGCATCATATTCGCCGGTCGTGATGCGATCCGCGTAATAGTCGAGCGCGTCGTCAAAATTGGCCTTGGGGACCGTCATTTCCTTCACGTCAACGTCGGTGTCCTGCACCTTGACGCGCTCCAGCACGAGGGCCGTGTTGCTGACCCGGATCGTGAACGCCACCCGATCCCCGACGACCTTGAAGTTCAGCTTGCCCTCTGCGCCCTCACCGGCCGCAAACTGTTCCTTCATCTTCGCGATGTTGTCCAACGCGACCTGCTGGACAGTGCGGGCGTTGCCCTGCTTGCTGAACTCCGCAACCTGTGCGGCGGGGATGAGCAGCTTGGGGTCGAAACGTGCCATGTTGTGTAACTCCGATCTCTGTAGCGCCTAACTGCCCTACCACCACTGTCTGCTTCCAGACTGGCAGATGTGCGACCGAAGATTTCAACGCTTCGTCGCAAAATTCATTCTACCAAATCCTTTGGTAGAAAGGTTGATCGTGTGAACATACAGCATGATGGACAGCGCGGCAGGCGCATAGATCAACGGGAGGACTATATGACGGCGCAGGTTATCTCATTCCCTTCAAAGCCCATTGATGAAGCACGTCTTGCGCTAGTGGGTAGCGCATTGCGCGAAGCCGTCCCCCTCGCCCGCAAGGACGCTGAACTGCAACTGCTCATGCAGATTGCTGACCGGCTCGTCGGCAACATCGTTGACTATGATGTCGATTGCTTCCTCGTCAGGCTCGACCAGTACGATGCTCGCAAGGCATAAGTAGACGGCAATGCCGGTTCGATCCCGGCTCGCTGACCGAGATTTGGTAAGAACAAGCAGGTTCGACTCCTGCCCGTGCCGAAAGGCCAGACCGGATGGTTCCGGGGGTCAACAACTCCACAGAAGCAACGCTGTGGCCTCTGCTAGGAAGGCCCGTCAGTCACAAGCTGGCGGGCTTTTCCATGAGCAGAAAACGCAGATCGGCGGATCGCTAAGTATGTGTGTCTAAGAGAGGAGACACACTATGAAAGAGTACGTCATTTTTACTGACGACCGCACTAAAGCTATTGCTGCGCTGTTGCGTGCAGGCACTAATGAGCAAAAAGTCACAGCGAAGCTTTACGAAGGCAAGCCATCCTATGGGCCTGGCAATGGCCTTGAGGGCAAGGACAACATCCTCTATCTATTGATGAACAGCTGTGGAGTGGAACTCGATGGCGAGCTGGCGCACGCATATGAGCGCGGCTTCTACTTCAAGCAAGACATGCTGGAACTGATTACTCGCGACAAAGCGTATCGCATGGGCGCAACGGAGGCCTTCAAGCGGTTGCGCACGCTCAGCTTTGGTGATCCGCGATGAGCGCCGTTCCCCTCAAAACCGACTGCGCCGAGAAGGGCGCTGTCCTATGAGCGTCCTACGATCCGATGTCATGTTGCTTGAGGCATATATGCGCGGAGCAAGCCGACGCATGCCCACCAAGATCATGGACCCATATGCCAACCTGAACACGCCCTATGACAACCCCGTGCTGATAACCTGGGGCAGCAATAGCATGGTATGCGGCCGAGACGACTTGGAGCCACTGTTGGACGTACTCGACGCGGACAACGAGATTAGCCCCAATGGCTTCCTAGAGCACTATTGGAAGCCATTCCTCCGCAAGTTCGCTGACACGGCTCCTGTGAGTAATCATAAGGGGTATGGAGGCCATCGTTGAACCCTGAACTCCACAAGGCGCGATGGCCCTACAGCCATGCCGACCTATTCGGGGAGGATCGAGACGGCATGATTGGCCGGTACAAGCGAGCGATAGCATGGCTCGAGGACAGCGGGCGCATGGACCATTTCGTCAACGCCTACCTCAATGACCTGGGCGACAGAGGCGAACTCGTATTCGTGCTATCGGATAGGAATTCGGCCCTGCTGCTCAAGCTGGCTCTGCCCTGACCAGCATCAGCGAGACATTATAACCATGGCCGGTCGGCTTTGCCCCTACCGGAGCGGCATCAAAATCGCTAAATTCCTGTTATGTCTGATCCATCTCGTCCTCGCGCCTATTACAGCGCCCGAAAATATGGCCCGCAAGCGGCGAAGTTGGATATAGACGACCTGAGGGAAGTTCTATTCAGCACCTACGCCTTCCTAGAGGGCAACGGCTATTTTGTTGACGCCTTCGGCTTCAACTGCGTCGACGAAGGCTACGTCCCCGGCTTTGTAGGCGGCAATATCGACCTCTTTGTGCGGATGACGCTGTTTAAGAAAGACCTCTGGCCCCTCCGCGATCAGTACTCCAATTATAGCGAGGACGATTGCTTTACGATGATCGAGTTCCTGTTCGACCATGTGAGTAAGCCGCTCAAAAAGGATTTCCACAGTTGGGATAACTGCGGTTACCACTACAGCGAATTCGACCGCGACCTGGGCAAAAAGGAATTCCGCGAGCGCTTCGTCATCCCTCTCGAGCGTTACGGGGACGGCTACGAGCTGACGGCCAAGGGTGAGGTCATGAGCCTGCCACCCAAGGGCATGACCACCCTGCTTGAGGCAAAACCTCCGACAAAGGATGATACCGTGCTGGGTAAAGTCGCTGATGCGACAGCGCGGTTCCGCCGCCACGGCAGCACGATCAAGGAGCGGGAAATTGCGGTACGCGACCTCGCTGACGTGCTTGAGTGGATCAAGCCTCAGATCAATATGGCGCTGATCGGCAAAGATAGCAGCGAGCTGTTTAACATCGCCAACAATTTTGGCATCCGGCATATGAACCAAAACCAAAAGCTGGAATACGACAAGCCAGTGTGGTTGAGTTGGATTTTCTATCACTACCTCAATACCATCAACGCTTGCCTCCACATCGTTGAGCGACAGAGCAAGGCCAAGGTTGGCAATTAACCATGGCAGACCTTCTAATCATCGCAATACTCGTCATTGTAGCAATCGTCTCGGCTACAGTGGTCGTATTGCCGCCGGTGAGCCTCACATTAGTAGTGACGGCATGTGGCATATTGCTCGCCTGGAGGGGAACAAAGGGCCAGAAGGAATTAGCCGAACGAAAGCTGCTACTGGATATGATACCCAGACGCGCTGAATGGTACGAAACCCTCAAGGCTACAATATCGGCAAGATCGACGGAGTTAGACGAGCAAATTGAGGTGATCTTGTTGGGCCAAATGCCAGGCACTCCAACCCACCTGATGATGCTACATCAGTTAGAGACAGAAGCGAAGTGGCTATTTGGCGACGAGATGAGCGCCCTTGTTGCACGACTTATTGCCGCAGATGACGAAGCGAGCCGTACAAAGCTGGATGCGAGAACGGGAAACATGGAAGCCGCCCGTTCCGTTTTTAACAAGGTGAGCGCCATCTATGCCGCACAAAGCGCCATCCAAGAATATCTTGTAAACTTCCTTTACGTCGGCGACATAGGGCGGCCAAAGCGGCATCCGGTTCAGTTTATAAACGCCAAGCCCTGGTGGAAGCGCGTGCTAAAGAGATAACGGCCCCTACTGCGCAAGCTGGCGCTCTAAAAGCCGTTGTTCTTCAACATAACTTCCACAGTGTTGGCATTCTCCTGTACTGGCTCGTTGGCGTTTTCCAATCCGGTCTGTGAGGTATTGCTAAAAAGGAAGCCAGACTGGAACGCGTAAAGAGCGATGGCAGCAACGATCAGCCATATGGGAAGCCGAAACTTCCAACCCCTTAGTCCCTGAATGTTATGGTCGCTGCGCAGTCGCATAAAGAAGTCAACGACAAGAACTGCGGCGGACAATCCTATCAGCAGCGATATACCAACTTGCTCACCGAGCCTCATGCAACCCTCCAAGAAATCAAACGGACGGCCCCTAGCAGATTGAGGGTTACGCAAACCTTAAATAGATGCATGAAAGAGCGCATCATCCTAACCACTAAAGAAGCCCATATGATCCAGGCATGGGAGGCAGAAGCGAAAGCGAACAAAGTGCCATTCGTCCTACCAAGTCCATATAGAGAACTATGGGACATGGAAGTGCCAGACGAACCCAATAACATCCCGGACAAAGAGCGAATGAATGCCGGTCATGAAATGTTGATGCGTGACCGCTCGTTGGAGCAAGTGGCGTTACAGATGAGCTGGAAGGCCAACAGTCAACCACTGAGGCAACTAGCAGGTTTGATTAGGTGGATGAAGAAGGACAAGTAAGCGGTAAGTCGGCAATACCCTGATGAGGCTCAAGGGGCCAAGGCCAGGGTGGGCAAGTAAGCCAAAAGGCTAAGTAGGAGTATGGATAAAAGCACGATACAGCCCTTGGAGAAGCCGCATACGCAAACCGTTATGGGTCAGCTTACCCCTGTAGCGATGAGCATTGCCGAGAAGGCTGTTCGACCCAGCCCTGGACAGCCCACCAAGCGCACTCCTGAAATCATCGAAGAGATTTGTGCCCGACTAGAGGAAGGGCAAGCCCTCACGATGATCTGCAACGATCCAAGGATGCCAGGACTGCGCACTGTCAACACATGGAAGCGCAACGATCCAGAACTACAAGCCAAGTTCAACGTGGCGCGTGAGGAAGGTGCCTATGTGCTGGACGATATTGCGGAGTTGATTGCACGCAAAGTGGAAGGCTTTGCGACTGGTGACTTCCGATACGACGACCTCTTGGTAAGTGTCCTCGCGCGGCGCAAGCGATATGCGAACAGGGGTCGCTTTGGTGACAAGCAGCAAGTGGAAGTCTCGATACAGGACCCATTTGTGTTCGAGGGCTGGATGTTGCCAGGGCAGGTCAAGCAAGATGTTATTGACGTAAAGCCCGACGATACGGCAGAGTAACGTTTAGCATTGATGGTTCGGGATGGCCCTCGGTAAAACGGACCCTAGCTGCTCATGGTGGCTAGGGTCTATCCATGTCTGGCGCCCCACATACCAGACGCTACCACAGTGCCCCGTAGAAGCCCGTACAGGGCCAGAGCGCCCCTCCAGCACTACTGACGCCCACAACTGTGGGAGACCCTGTTTGACGCCCCTACAGTCGCAACAGGGGCCTCCCTAGCGCGACACCACAGTAAAACGCACGGGGCTGTCTAATCATTGGTCGCAACAATCCGCAAGCGACACTAAGCCACACGTCTAGAGGCTGTTACGACGAGGGTTTGATGATCGTAGGTTATGCGCGTGTATCAACAGTAGACCAACATCTGGACATACAGGAGAAGCGCCTAGTTGAGGCGGGTGCAGAGAAACTGTTCAGCGAAAAGATGAGCGGCACCAAAGCCGACAACCGGGATAGGCTCAGGGATTGCTTGGACTTTGTACGCGAGGGTGATGTCCTGGTTGTAACGCGGCTGGATCGCATCGCACGCTCTTCACATGACCTGCACATCATCATCAAAGGGCTGGAGGCAAAGGGTGTTGGCTTTCGCTGCACTGAACAGGCAGGCGTGGACACCACCACGAGCCAGGGCAAGCTACTCATTGGCATGTTGGGCGCAGTCGCGGAGTTTGAAAACAACCTGCGTAAAGAGCGCCAGCGTGACGGCATCGAGAAGGCCAAGTCCCAAGGACGCTACAAGGGCGGAAAGGCCCGCATAGACCCGCACAGGGTAAAGCAGATGCTATCAGAGGGCATGAAGCCCACAGAGGTAGCCAATGCCCTGGGGATCAACCGGGCGAGCGTCTATCGCCTGTCAACCTGAAAGGTGAAAAACCAGGGGGTATACCCTCCTTTCTGGCCCAGGGGCGGTGTAGCCCACGATAGCTATTTTCTACTCAACAAAACCTGACGCACGACCAGAATTTTTCTGCTTTTCTTGCCAGCCCTGCTGTCCTATTTCGCCGTCCGGGGGAAATATGCCAGCCAACGAACAAGACCATTATGCCGTTCTGGGCGTAAGCAGCTCGTCCGACGATGTGGTGATCAGCGCCGCCTACAAAGCGTTGATGCGCAAATACCATCCTGACGCGAACAAAAGCCCCGATGCCACGGCGAAAGCGGTCGCGATCAACGCTGCCTATGCCGTCATCGGCGATCCTGCGCGTCGGGCTTCCTATGATGCTATGATGGCGAGGCGTGCCCATTACAGCAGTCCGCCTCCGCCTCCGCCTCCGCCCCCGCCTCCACCACCTTCACACGATGATTTGTATGTTGCGCCGGAGGAAGTTTCCCGTTTCTCGGATCAAAAGTCGTCGTCCTTGAAGCTGGGGATCATTCTGAGCTTAATTGCCCTCGGCGGTGGCTTGTACGTTTTTTCGGCGAATGTGCCTAACGGCCCCGCCGTGGAAACGGCGAGCGAGCAAGCACAAACTACAACCACAACTGTCAACGAGACAGTTCCAGGGGTTCTTCCTGAGACAAGCCCTGCAATAACTCCTGAGCAATACAATTCGCCTGAGGTGAAATCTGGTCCTATTGGCATACCGACCATGGGCGAGGTATCTGACGCCGTGGAAGCAAATGAACAACCGGTAGACCAGCAACAGCTTTTAAATCAAATTTATCGCATCCGACTGCAAGGGGCGCAGCCCTATCAGCCAATGGAACAGGAAGTCGCCGAATTGCTCGGTCGCAAAGTAGGGCGGACTATAAAGCACGCTCAGTACAAGGCCGCACGCGATTGGAGTGAGGGCTGTTACGAGATGCTGACCAAGGCCCCATCATGGAGGCACGCAGACATGTGTGTGGCGTTCGACATGGGTGCAAGCTATTACGACCAAGCAATGGTCGGGCGGGCGCAGATCACGCCCAATGCCTTTTTTGCTCACCACCAACAATTCTATTCAGACATCTACAAAGCCATGGGCGGCAGTGACATAGATATTGCGCCTCGCCTGGAGTTTATGGGCGCACTTGTGGAGGTCGCACTGACGGATGAAATCGCTGACGCCAAGGCTGCCAATTGATTGTAAAGCACCTCTGACAAAATAGAGTTCTGCAAAGTGTAGCGGCGACCTAGAAGCCGCTACGATTTCGCTCGCCCTAGTGCGGAGCCACAGTTCGATCATACCAGTCTAATCCCCTTTTACTAAGTAGGGGATGAAAGAGAAAGCTCAGGGTCGCAAACCCAATCTAGTCCTCAACAGCGACCAAAAAGCCGCCTACAGCTTCGCCCAAGATGACTATCATAAATTCCACCTCTTCTATGGGGGTGGTGGCTCGGGCAAAAGCTTCTTCATCATGAGTGTTATCATCCTGCGCGCGATGGCTGCGCCAGGATCGCGTCACGGCATTTTCCGTCTAACTCGCAACTCGTGCGAGAAGACGTTGTTCGACAAAACGCTACGCGAGGTGATGGCCAAAGTCTTCCCTGGCCTATGGGATCGCTGCAAAGTCAGCCTCAGCGATATGAGTGTTGAACTGCCCAACGGGGCGGTCATCTACTTCGACGGCCTGGACGAGAACCGCCTCACGAAGGTGCTGGGTGACGAGTACAACACGGTATGGCTCAATGAGTGCAACGAGTTCACATACAAGCATGTGAGCTTGCTCACGGGTCGTCTTCGCTATGTAAGCGAGCAGATCGACGGCAAGACGCTCAAGAACAAAGCGTTCTTTGACTGTAACCCACGATCCAAGAAGGATTGGGACTATCAGGCGTTCATCCTTGGTGTGAACCCCGTCGATGGCAACAGCCTGGACAACCACAAGGAATGGGTAGCGCGCAAGCTCTCCCCAGAGAACAACCTAGCCCATCTGGGCGGCGACTACCTGCGCACGATGGCGTCCACCATGAGCGCCGCCGACCGAAAACGATACATTGCGGGTGAATGGGCCAACGACAATCCCGGTGCTCTGTTCAAGGATTGGATGTTCAACGATCCTGGTCGTCGCATTCCCGTCAAGGATGGTGCGACACGCGAGGACCGCCTTGCTGCGCTGCCTGCATTGCGTCGCATCGTCGTGGCCGTTGACCCCTCGACCACTGCGAACAAGAACAGCGACGAAACTGGCATCTGCGTTGTTGGACTTGGACAGGATGGCCACTGTTACGTCTTGGAAGATGCAACAATCAGGGGAACGCCGCAGGAGTGGGCCGAACGAACAGCCTACCTCTTCAAGCAATGGGAAGCTGATCGCATTGTAGCTGAGAAGAACCAAGGCGGGCTTATGGTGGAGCAGACGCTTCGCACTGCTCATGCTTCCCTGCCTATCAAGCTGGTCCACGCCACACGCGGCAAAGAGGTTCGCGCCGAACCCGTGTCGGCTCTCTATGAGCAGGGCAAAGTCCATCACGTTGGTAAGCTACCAGAACTGGAGGAGCAGATGTGCGACTTTGGTATGGCTGGCGTAACTAAGTCGCCCGACCGCATGGACGCACTTGTCTGGGGCGTGTGGGAGTTGATGAACTTGGGCGCAGAGGATGTGACTATACCCGGCATGACCCAAGGAAGGCGTAGTTCGCGCCACCGATAAGTAGAAGCATGGATAATGGACTTCTAATTAATCAGCCAACGCCTGAACTTGCAAAGCATCACGCAACATGGCGGAAGACCCGTGCATTTGTTGAGGGCGAAGATGCCGTAAAGGCGATGGGCGAAGCCCTGTTGCCCCGTGTACGCCCCGACGACAGCAATGCGTTTTACGAACTGCACAAGCAGAACACCAACCTCTACCCAGCCGTTACAAAGATCGCCCAGGGCGTACTTGGTCTGATCCAGCGTAAGCCTGCGCAGTTCGAGACATCGAGCGAGCGCGTCAAGCTGCTCGCACAGTCCATCACTCCACGCGGTTACGGCCTGGAGACGCTTGCCGAAGAGGTTGTGCGCGAAACCCTCGTCACCAACTTCACCGGCCTGCTTGTCGATCACCCGCCGAAGGGTCAGTTCACCAACCTCAACGCCGCAAACGCCGACCAGAAGGGCTATCGTCCGCGCGTCTCCATCTACATCGGTGAGAGCATCCTAGAGGTCGCCGAAGGTCCAGTTAACGGCCATCATCAGCTTATCCTAGTTCGCCTTCTGGAGAGGGATGGTAAGCAGGTTCGTAAGCTAGTCATCAATGATGATGGCTTTTACGAGCAGCATATCCACGTCCAGGACAGCAACGGCCAGTTCAGCGATACCCCTGCTTCCGTCACCATCCCTACTATTGACGGAAAGCCGCTGACCGAAATCCCATTTGTCGTGGTCAGCACTAATGACAAGTGCCATCCCACCCCTAGCATCCTCAAGCCCAGCGTTGACGTGAACCTCCAGCACTACAGGCTAAGTGGTGCGCTCGCGAACATGACTTGGATGACGAGTGGCCCAATCGTCACCGCAATTGGCTTCAATTGGGAGAAGGACCAGAGCGGCAACGAGATTGATCCCATGTGGGATATTGGCCCCAATGCGGTCATCGAAATCAAAGACGAAAAGGTCAAGCTGGATTATTTCATCTTCGACCCGAAGGGCTGGCAGCTGATCGAAAAGCAGCTGAACGATCTCAAGACGGACCTTTCCACCATCGGTCATTCCATTCTCGCCCCTGAGAAGGAAGCACCGGAGAGCCCCGAGAGCATCGTCCTTCGCCGCGTAGCAGAGGGTGCAACCCTTGCGGGTTTCACGCGCGCAATCTCTCGTAAAATGGAACGAGCAATCCAGCTATTTGCCTTCTGGGTCGATGGCAGCACTGCCACCTATTCCCTGAATACCGATTTCCAGCCGAACGGCCTCACGGCTGGCGAGCATAAGGAATTGCGCGATGACTGGATGAATGGCGCGATCCCGTTGGAAGTGTACCTCCAGGCACTGTCAGAGGGCGAAGTCCTTCCAACAGGTATGGATGTCTCGATTGTCGCTGAGCGCGCTCGTGCCGAGGTTGCTGACCGCCCAACGCTAACGACCGGCGGCTTTTAAGCCGTGTCGGTCAATGACGAACTCCAGGATAGGGCGATCCGTCACGCCCTAGCCCTGAACGGCTACGCCAACGGACTGAGCGACAAGATTGTTCGCCTCCTCAACAGGGCAGATGCTGACCTCGTGGACAAGCTGGCTGCTCGTCTCGTCGCGATCAAGGAACGCGGCTTCGACACCGGCCCGAAGACAACGGAACGGCTCTGCAAGCTGCTCGACGAAATCCGCCTCATCAACAGCGCCGTGTATGACGGCATTGCTTCCACACTTGTGGACGAGCTGGGCGAGTTCAGCGCGTCGGAGGCAGGCTTTCAGAAGGCCAGCATCGATACGACGCTGGGCATTTCTTTAGACACTAAACTTCCGACGCCGGTTCGCCTGCGCGCGATCGTCACTGAAACCCCTATCCAGGGCAATCTCCTGGGTAGCTGGGTCGAGGGCATCAGCAGCGGGCGCGTTCAGCGCATCGAGCAGCAAATCCGCCTGGGTATGGCGGGAAGCGAAACGACGGATCAGATCGTCGCCCGCATCCGTGGCACCAAAGCCCTCCAGTATCGTGATGGCGTCCTCGACATCTCCCGTCGCTCCGCCCAGTCGATGGTCCGCACTGCCGTGAGCCACGTCAGCAACGTGGCTGCGCAGGACACATGGAAGGCCAACGCCCATATCGTAAAGGGCTGGCAATTTCTCGCTACGCTGGACGGCCGCACGACAATCACCTGTGCCGGTCTATCGGGCCAGTTCTTCCCGCTTGGCGAAGGCCCCATCCCGCCCCGACATATCCGCTGCCGCTCCGTCAGCGTGCCGGTCACGAAGTCTTTTCGCGAACTCGGCCTTGATGCCGACGAACTGCCCAAGGGCAAGCGCGCCAGCATGGACGGACAGGTCGCCGCCGACACCACGTTCGCCGATTTCCTCAAGCGTAAAGGTGATGCGTTTCAGGACCAGGTGCTTGGCAAGAGCCGCGCACAAATGTGGCGCGATGGCAAGCTAGACCTCGCCGACTTTATCAAGACCGATGGCACCGTCCTAACCCTGGAACAGTTGAGGCAAAAGTACGGCGATCTACTCGGCTGAGTTGAGGATGCCCATGCGCGTTCCAATGGCGTCCCGATGAGTGTTGATGCGGAGTTCTAGCTGTCGAAGCTGCGCCTCCAACCCATCCCGTATCACAAAGCCACCGTGCGTCTCAGCGGTACGGCGAAGCGTATCAATCACAACCAGAACGACACGCGCAAAGCTCATGACATAAAGGCGTTGGGCATTGATCTCCATGTTGTCAAAAAACGATCCCATGTACTCAGAACCCCCACTCGCCTCCCAATTGAAAGTGAACTGCGTCATGTAGATGCTGGCGTGCGCTGCCGTATCGTTGATCTGGTCCTTTGCCTCCTTGAGAATTTGGGAGTGATGGCGGAGCGCCTGATGTAGCCACTTGTATGCGCGAATACTCATCGCCTTTGGCGGTTTGAATGCGCTGCCTTTATCCGACGGGTTGCGCGTCATATCCTCAAGGGGATGCGCGAGGAGGTACGCGCAAAGCGCACAATACTCAATTAACTGCCGCGTGTTAAACTCGGCCTGGGCGTGATGCTGACGTATGTAGGACAGATACGCCAGTGTGGCGGTCTTCTGGATAGCCAGCTGTAACGCTGCCGCCATGAAGTGCTCTTCGCCGATTGATATTACGAACGTATTGAGTAGCGCGAGAGCGGTTTCCGCAACCTGCACGACTGAACCAAGTCGATTACCGGCCTGTGCTGTCAACTCCTGCTCTTCGTAGATCAGGGATTGTAGCGTTGTCATTAGCCGGGGGTCGTGAACGCCTCGATTGTCGTCCTGCTCAGCCACCTAATCGCCCCTTGCATAAGTAATCAGCAGTCGAAGCTAGGCCGAGACTGAGAACGCGGCAAGGCCGCACCCCAGAAAGCCAAGGGCTGAAAGGACGCTATGAGCGAAAACACAAATGATGGGGACCTGACCGGCCTCAAGAACAAGGTCAATGAACTCCATGCCCTCCTCAAGCAGGAGAAGGCCCGCGCCGAAAAGGCCGAGCGCGACAAGGAGGAAGCTGCGGAAGCAGCTACAAACGCAAACGCCACTGAGCTTGAGAGGATGCAGAAACGAGCCGAGAAGGCAGAGCGCGACCTGAAGGCAGCGAGCGAGCGCGCCGACGCGTCCGGCAAGAGCCTGCGCGACTACAAGCGTGACGCAGCAATCAGCACAGCCATCGCGGCAGCCAATGTAGACAGCCAGCATGTTGCCATCCTGACCAAGGCACTGCGCGGCGATGTTGAATTTGACGACGCAGGCGAACCAACCATCCAGGGCAAGCCAATCGACGCCTACGCCAAGTCCTTCTTTGCCAAGGAAGGCGCAAGCTATGTTCGCGCCAGCGACAACAATGGCGGTGGAGCGAGTGGCAGCGATGGCAGCAAGGCCCGCTCATGGGTCAAGCCGCCCGAAAGTCCAGAGGAGTTGCACAATTGGATGCGCTTCTCGGTATCGAACAGGGATGAGGCTGTTGCACTGTCCAAGAGCTGGGGTCGAGTGGACCTTAGCCCGCTCTAAGCCAACTAAGTCACGGCACTAAATAGTCGCGGGTGAGAAGTCACCCGCGACCCTCCACTTATTGGGTCGTCAAATCCAATAATTGGAGTGACAATATGACTATTCAGACCCGCATTGCGGACCTCGTGCCCAACCCTGCCGTTCTGGCAAATGTGGTTGGCCGCACCTACGCCACCAAGAACTCGCTCGTTACCTCGGGCATCGCAACCACCGGACCCGAAGTTGACGCCTTGATGGAAGGCGGTTCGCAGGTTCAAGGCCTCTCCTTCATCAACAAGGTAGATACCACTCAGTACAACCACGCATCTGATGACTACGACCAGAAGGGCGCAGTTGGCAAGATCACTGCTGGCCGCTACTCGGCTCTGCGTCAGGACGTGAACTGGGGTTGGGCAACTACCGATCTCGTCCGCATGATTACCAAGTTCGCACCTACCGGCTACGTTGAGCAGGCGATCCCTCTGTTCTGGGGCGAAGTTGGCGAGAACATGGCAACCGCAGCACTGCGCGGCGCTATCGCATCGGATGCAAGCCTGACCCTCGGCCTCGCAACCAACGTTCTGTCGCTGGACATGCTCGTTGAAGCTGGCACCGACTTCAAGGGTGGCATTCAGAACATCATCGTCAACCGCAAGACCGAAGCCAAGTTCAAGAAGATGAACATCAACGCTTACGTTCCTGCCAAGGACACTGACCTGAACGTCGCTAACTTTGCCGGTTACAACCTGTTCGTGAAGGACGATCTGGCAGACGGCGAACTTATCATCGCTGGCAATGGCGCACTGGCATTCGGCACTGGCGTCGTTCCAGGCACTGTGCCCATGGTTATCACCCGTAGCGAGGAAGCCGGTAACGGTCAGGGTGGTGAAGTTCTGCGCACTCGCCGCAGCTTCGTGGTCGCCCCACAGGGCTTTGACTACAAGGGCACCACTGCTCCTTCGCTTGCTAACCTCGCTGACGCTGCTTCGTGGTCGAAGGTCGCTGACCGTGACGACGTTGCTTTCCGTCTGGTGAAGTTCAAGGCTTAATCCCACCTCCTTGGGGTACAGCAAACCCGGCTTGGAAACAGGCCGGGTTTCGCCATGAGCATAAGTAGTGACATGGCCATCGACATTTCCACTATCACCGCATTCCACCAGCTACGGCAGAACACCGGCTGGCCCAGCGACAGTGAGGATCAACGCTCCGCACTTGCTAAGGCGTTGGACTATCAAGTTGCCTTCTATCCCGTTCGCGCAGTCCTCACGCCAGAGCAGCAAGCCATCTACACGAACGCTATCGCGATGCTGGCGTTGGAAATGGTAAGCGCCCCGGCGGTGCGATCCGCTCAGGCGATCAAGAAGCTGAAGGAGCAATCCTCGTCGGGCGCACAGGTTGAAACGGAATACGAAGCCAGCACCACCGAGCAATTCCCCCAGATTGCAGCCATGCTGGCGCCCCTCGCGCCCCGCGCAGCGTCAGAGAGCGCCGCTGTGCGCTTTTCGAGGATGCGCCCCTAATGCTGTTCTCGGATCGCATGATTGCCCTTGAGGCGCGCTTGCTGGCCCGTTTTGGGGCCAATGGCACGCTGACCGGCCAAGGCACCCATTATGACGGGGATCTAGACCGCATGGTTGCGACGAGCGCAACGCCGCGCACTGTCCGCATGACGCTCGGCCCAGCTGAAACCCTCGACGAGGAAGGCCGCGAGGTTTTCCGCACCGTAGCGAAGATGCAGACTGAGCCTACGCGCGGTGACACGATCACCTTTGCGGGCAAGCTCTACACAGTCGGCAATGTCGTCACGCTCTACGAGGGTGACGTTCCGGTCCTCTACGTCGCGGAGGTGTCGTGATGATCCGCTTCGACATGAGCAAGCTGATTGCTGCCCGCGCCCGGTTCGCCAAGATGCAGGAAGACAAGGTGTTGGAGGTCACGCAGAAGCTGACCCTCGACGTAGGGCGCAAGCTGATTGAGGGCTCGCCCGTCGATACCGGCGAATTCCGCGGTGCCTGGGAGATTGAGACACCCACCGCAGCCGGTCAGCCAGGTCGTATCACCAATCCGACCCCATACGGCCCGCAGCTCGCGCGCGGCCATTCCGATCAGGCTCCCAATGGCTGGATCGAAAACGCGGTTGAGGCCGCAGTCCGCTTTGGAGGCAAGGAATGACGCCAGACGAAACCCAGCTTAATGCCCGCTTCCGTGAGGGCTTCGATACCAAGTCCAACCAAGTGCTAACCCTGAATAAGCCGACAACAAAGGTCGATGAAAGCAAGCCTTGGGTTCGCTTCTCCGTGTCACTTGGCGAACGCGATAATTCCACGATGGGCGATAATCCGATTCGCCTGCAACTGGGCGGCGTATATCTCCAGGTTTTCGTTCCCAAAGCACTTGGGGTGAATGGTGGCGACACGCTCATAGAGAAGTTTGACGAACTGTTTGCAGATTGGCGCAGCGCCGATGGCGCGCTTCAAATCGGTCGCATGTCTCGGAATATGACGGAGGACAAGAACCTCTACCAACATACTATCCGCTTTGGGTTCAGTAGCCTGCGCAAACGCAACTGACCGACCAACTTCAAGCCGACTCCGACCGCTAAATAGGGTCGGAGCGCTTTCTATTCGCGGCTCCAGTTCATTTCTAATTGGAGGCCGCACATGGCAACAAACTACATTAATCAGAACGGTATGGCCTATTCGGTCATTGAGGAAGCGGAATTCGGCGTAACGCCAACTACTGGCGCACGTCATGACCTTCCTGTCGATGCTGGTCAGGCCCCGTTGACTGCTACGATCAACCAGATCGCAGACAACACCCAGCGCCCCAACCTGGAAACCGCTACCCCAACCAACGGCCACGAAACTGTGTCGGGTCCGATGGCAATGCGTCTTCGCTCCTGCGCGGCAATCGACCTGCTCATTCAGAGCGCAATCGCTGGCAGGTTCGATGACAAGGGCTTGGCATTTGGTGCCGAAGAAGACGTGTTTTTCAGCCTCATCACCAAGCTAACCGATAAGGGCGGTACTACCGGCAAGGACTTCCTAGGCTACGCAGATGCAGGTATTGCCTGCTCGAAGATGAGCATCAACGCCACGGCCAAGGAAGGCGTCAACGTTTCCTTTGACCTGATGGGCACGAAGCGCACCAAGATCACCACCGATAACGCGCTACCCCTGACTGTCGCTGGTGGCACCGGCTTCAACTACATGGACGTAAAGAACATCAGCGTTGGCGGCCAGACACTCGAATATATCGGTCTGGAGTTCGCGACCGGCGTTCCTCGCGATCACCGCATTGTCTTCGGGCAGCAGAGCGCAACCAGCATGGCAAAGACTGCAAACCGCGAAACTACCCTGACCCTAAAGGGCTTCCGCAGGGACTTTGCTACGGACGCACTTATTAACGGCACTCCGCTCAATGTGAAGTTTGAAATTGTCCACGGCGACGAGGGCTATCGTTTCACTCTGCCAGCAGCAGTTTGCACCAGCCCAACTGACGAACTGGGCGATACCGGCCTGCTCATCAATCTCTCTTTCACCGCGCATTACGACAGCGTGAGCCGCGCGGGTCTCATTGTCGAGAAGCTGTAAGTTCTCTCCTCTCCTTAGCTTCTCACGGGTGGCGGCGCTTTCAAGCGCCGCCATTCCCATGAATGCTCCCTCGCTAAATAGGGTGTCTATTAGAGAGGAGACACAAACGAATGTCCAAGTTCAAGTTTAAGACCTTTAACCGTTACGATGAAATCCGCGCGCAGAAGGGCATCGAGCATACTGCCATGGATGAATTGGATCAGGTTCGCGGCACTTTCCGCGTTAGCCTCCAGGACATGACCAGCAAGTATGTGAAGGTCGAGTTGGAGCGCGTTGCTCGCGAAAATGAGGAGCAGCTGAAGAAGCTGACGAATGAGGAACGCGAAAAGTTCGTTTTCGCAAACCTGTTCATTCATGGTTGGAAGGACGTGCTCGACGGTGACGATCAGCCCGTGCCGTTTTCACAGGAAGCAGCCTACGAACTATTCCTTCACGATGAGTGGCTTTTTGTCCACCTCAACAATGTCTCAAGGAACATCCATGCGTTCCAGGCTGATCCCCGCGCCACGAAGGAAAAGACGGCAAAAAACTAATAGCCTACCTCGACTGGCTCGACAAAGGCGGCAGAGAGTTCATTGATTGTGCTGCCGCCGGAGCCGAGTGGGCGCAAGCCGCAGTCGAGGCAGGCCCCCAACTATCTCAAACAAGCTTCTTCTATCTCCAGTGCTTTAATGATCTTGGCACTGAACGGCAATTGGGAATGGCGGAAGGTCAAATCCCAATCCGCGCTATCGCGTGGGAAGCCGAACGGCTTGAACTTGATCTACTGGAAGCCGAAGCATTTGAATACGTCATCCGCGCAGTCGATGTTGAGTACATGATGCGCCAAGCGGAACGGCAAAAGAAGTCCAGCAGCCGAGGTTAGTACCCTACCATCGCTAAGTATACGCATGGATACTAACCTCGCGGCCGCAATCGACGTCATCATTGATCCCAGTCGTTCGCTACAGGGCGAGCGCGAAACCATTGCGGCAATGGACCGCATCATCGCGCGCGGTCAGCGGGCAACCGCAGCGAACGACAACATGGCGAGCAGCGCGGGGCGTGCCGGCGCAGGAATGCGCGGCGCAGCCAATGACGCAGGCGCGCTCGGCAAGATCATGGACGAGGTGCGTAGCCGCACAGCCGGTGCCACTCCGGCCGTTGGTGGGCTAATCGACAAGCTCATGGGCCTTGGTCCCATGGCGGCCATCATTGGCGGCATCGCGCTAGGTATGGGCGCTATCGGCACGGCAGCAATTAAGGCAGCGGCGCAGACCCAGGCATGGAACGCACAGATCGAAACCATCACGCGCGACAGCGTGAAGGCCAAGGAAACCTACGCGGCCCTCGTCAACTTCGGCAATTCCACCCCCTTTGATACCGGCCAATCCGTCGCGGCATTCGTTAAGCTGCGACAGATGGGCCTAGCGGCGACCGAAGAGCGCCTGACCTCGTTCGGCAACACCGCTGCCGCATCCGGCAAATCCCTGAACCAGATGATCGAAGCGGTGGCTGACGCAGGCACGGGCGAGTTCGAACGCCTCAAGGAATTCGGCATCAAGACGAAGACCGAAGGCAACAACGTCAAGTTCACGATGGCTGGCGTCACCACGACCGTCGCCAACAACAGCGTCGCAATCACCAAGTACCTGGAAGGCATCGGCAACACCAAATTTGGTGGCGCGATGGCAAAGCAGATGGACACGCTCAACGGCGCGTTCTCCAACGTGGAGGACAGCCTACGCGGTATGTTGTCAGCGATTGGCGAGGGTGCGCTGGGCAGCGCCGTCAAGGATATTGCAAAGAGCATCGCCAACGGCATCAGCCTCATCACCCCGTTCATGGCGAGCATAGGCAACGCGGTCGGCGGCATTATTCAGGGCGTCGGTTCGGTCATCAACGGCCTGGGCAGCATGTGGGCCGGGTTCGGTGCCGCAGATGGCGCAACCAGCCTTCTCGATGGTCTGACCGTCGCACTCAACCTCATCGGTCAAGGCACACAAGTCCTGGGCAGCGCGGTCGGCTCAGTCTTTGGCTTCATCGGCGGTCTAGCATCGAGCGTAGGTGAAATGTGGCGCTCGTCGTTTGGTGCGCTGTTTGGCGATCTGGGCAACCTGTTCGACATAGGCACCCGCAGCTGGAGCAACAGCATCGTCGGCGTCCTGCGCGCGGTGAAGTACGTCGTCGGCCAGATGCCGAATATGTTCAGGGTGGCTGTGTCGGACGTGATGAAGATGTTCCGCGACATGGGCAACGGCATCATGGCGTTCCTGTCGGGTGATTGGAAGAAGGGCACGGAACTCTTCAGCAAGAAGCAGTTTGTTTCCACTCAAAAAATTGGCGACAAGGTACTCAATAGCGCAGAGGTAGTTTACCGGGACAAGAAGGGCGCAGATGCCGCAATCAGCCGCCTGCTCGGAAGGACTGGTAAAGCCAAGCTGGACACGGGCTTCGACACCACCCCCGATAAGGCAAAGGACAACGACAAAAAGAAGGGCAAGAGCGAAGTCGAGAAGCTTGCCGAGAAGATTGAGAACTTCTGGAAGAAGGTTGAAGGCGACAGCAAAGATGCGAAGGCAACTTACGACGCTCTTAGCGCCGCTGTCGACGCGGGCAAGAACCTCGCCACTACTAGTGCTGACACCGCGAAGCAGTTGGAGTTTCAGCGCCTCGCCGGTCGCGACATCACCGCTCAGGAGAAGGAGCGCATCAACAATGCTCTCCAGACGCAGCGCACCAACAAATTCCTCTCTGACGCCCTCATGTCGTCAGAGCAGCGCAAGTATGATCTTGCCGAACAGACCGCTCTACTTGAGGGCAAGCGCAAGGGTCTGACAGAAGGCCAGCTTGAGGTTGAAAAGGGCGTATTGAAGTTCCGCACCGATGCGCAGAAGGCAGGCGTCAACCTATCCGATGCGCTGTATCAGGCTGCCGAAAACAAACTACGTGTCGATCTCGCCAGCGCTGAGGCAATCGCCGCCCAAAACAAGGCCTATGACGATCAGAAGGCCAAACTTGCCGCACTCGTCGATGCGGGCAAGGGTGTAGCTGAAAAGTACAGCAAGGCGGCTGGCCTATCCAAGCAGCAGGCCGACCTCAGGACCGAGCGTTCGCAGTTGGATGCCTGGTATCTGGAGAACAAGAACAGCGACAACAAGGCCCAGGTGGAACGTGTCTATCAGGACGCCATCAAGGGTATCAGCCGCGCAGCGACCGAAGCCACCGTCCTATTCAAAACGCAGTGGGTTGATGCCATTGACCAGATTGCGGGCAACTTCTCCGGTAAGTTCGGTGACGCGATCCGTGGCCTTGCTACCATGTTCGCGGACCTGCGCTTGCAGGGCTCGGGCAGCGATAGCAGCCTGTTCGGCGGCATTGCCAAACTGTTTGGCGGCCGGGTTGGCGAAGCATACAAGGATCAGGGACTTACCAATGCGGGTAATCTGACCTCCGCTCTCGCCAATCCCCTCAAGGGCCTGAGCGACGGTTTCGACGATTTCAAGAAGATGTTCACCGACCCCGGCCAGGGCGGCTTCGCCAATATCCTTGGCAGGGGTTTGGCGAAGGCTGGTCAGGGCGCTGCTATCGGTGGTGCAATTGGGGGCATCGGCAGCTTCCTAGGTAAGGGTTTCAGCACAGGCGCAAATATCGGTGGCACCCTCGGCGGCCTGTTCGGACCAATCGGCGGCATCATCGGTTCGCTCGGCGGCGGCCTGATCGGCTCGCTGTTCAGCAGCGCTCCCAAGGGCAAAGCCGTCCTCACTGGCGCTGGTCAGTCGGCTATCAGCGGCAACAAGGGCAGTGTTCGCGATGCGCTCACCGGCACCGCCGGTTCGGTACAAAGCGGCTTGGCGCAGATCGCGCAGTCGCTAGGCGGCGCTGTTGGTGCGTTCAACGTTTCCATCGGCAAGTACAAGGATGGCTTCCGCGTCTCGTCAACTGGCGCGTCCAACGTGGACACGAAGAAGTCGAATAGGATCAGCGGCCTTATCTACAACGGCAAGAGCGAAGCTGAGGCAATCGCGATTGCGATCAAGGACGCAATTTCCGATGGCGCGATCACCGGCATCGCTCCCATCATTCAGAAGGCATTGCAGACACTCGGCACTGACAGCGCAATCCAGTTCGCTCAGGACTGGAAAGCAGCGATGGCCGACTACAAGAGCCTGACTGATCCTCTTGGTGCAGCCGTAGATGGCATCATCAACCCAATGAATGCGCTCCGCGACACAATGGTCAAGCTGGGCGCAGGCACTGAGGACATGGCTAAGCTGGAGGACTACCGCAGCAAGAAGCTGAATGCTGCCCTTAAGGAACAGGTCAGCGGCTTCCAGGACATTCTCAACCAGTTGAACGGCGATACGGGCGGCGTGTCCGACTATGCGCAGCTTAATGCCAATATGAAGAAGTTCGACCAGTTCCGTACCGACATTGCGTTGGGCAAGAGCGTCGATCAAAACGACTTCACCCAGCTTGCCAATGACATCATCAGCAAGGCTGGCAATGTCTACGGTACTGGTACACGCGACTACCAGGACATCGTAAAGCTGCTAAAGGGCACGACGACTGGCGCGATGGATAACGCAACAAAGGCGTTCAACAGCGCAGCAGGTATCAACACCGATACTATCAGCGCCATCCAGGCACAGACTGACGCTTACACCGCTAACCAGCGCCAGACTAATACACTGATGGCCGAGCAGAATGCCCTCATCAAGCAGCAGAACGCTATCCTCGCCGCGAAGCTGGGTGCGAGCAACGACAACATGCTTGCGAGGAACGCGACGATGACGATGGATTGGTAAGTAGACACATGGATAGTCTACTTGCCTTTGTCACCAACGCTTATCGCGTAGCGGACGATACCCGATCCAGCATTAGGTCGAAGTTCGCCAACGCTCGCATCTACAACGTCAACACCAACCTGGATGAGGCTGGAGCAATTCGTCGCGTCGAAGAGGAGTTGGAGGCAGGCGACACGACCCGCGTGTTTGAAATCGTGCTGGAAAAGCTGTTTCTGCCCGATGACTTCATTGGGGCGCCACCGCGCTTCGCCCTCTACAGCCCAGCAGATGGCCTGGACGGCGAGGAGTTCACGGCGTTTGAGGTTGCGGAGGTCAATTTCGTGACCGGCACGAGCACTGTGAGGGTCCGCTAATGTCGGCGGTATTCCTCCCCGGCTTGCCGATGACCGTTGTTGCCGACAACGCAATGGCCAACGCCCCCGCTTCGCGCGTCCTGCTCGATGAACCAGGCCTAGTGGCTCGTGCGCTCGGTACGCTGAGCCTCACGTTTGACCTGGCTGGACGATCCTACGACAGCATCGCGGCAGTCGGCACATCTCTGTCGGCCCTCGATACCATTCGTATCCGTATTGGCTCGGTTGCCGACATGAGCAGCGGCGTCGTGTTGGACCAGACGCACAAGGCTTGGGCTGGCGTACCGCCCACCGGCAAAGCCCTATCCTACATCCCTTTGCCTGCCCTCTATTCTGCGCAGTTCGTGCGGGTCGATCTCATTGCGGGCGCAGCTACACTTGTCGAGGCAAGTCGCATCCTCATCGGAAAGCGCATCGAAACGGATGGCGTGGATCGCGATGCGAAGAAGACGGCAGCAAGCGGCACTCAGGTTGATGACGGCCCCGGCTGGACGACTGTTGGTGAGGCCCGCACCCGCACGCGCTGGCAGGCGACGGCAGGAAACATCAAAACCTATTCCTACCTGACCGAATGGGCTCCGTTCATTGACCGCGTGGGAAAGCACGAAGCCTTCCTATTCATCCCGCAAACCGAAAGCCTTGGTCTCCAGCAGGAAGCCATCTTGTGCCGCAATCAGGATGATCCCTCCGCTGAGTACCTTACGAGCGAGCGTGTCTCTGTAGCTTTCAACCTATTCCAGGTCTGACTACATGATGTCGATGACGGGGTTTGGTGTCCGCTCACTAGCCCCAAGGTCCACCTTGGCGATGCCGTAGGAATGTAACGCGCCGATCAGGTTGTCGATTGCTTCCAACATTACCGGCCCATGCGCGCCAGCGATGGCGTAATACGTGGACATGAACGCCAGTCGATTTTCCCTCACCGAGTCGCGGTATTCCTCTGGGTCTCGAAAATGGGTTTGCTTTTCTAACTCGCGCTGTAGCCGGATGGCAGTGCGCAAAATGGCACCATTCGGCGCATCAAATTTCGCCAACTGGCGCTCTAGGGTTTCTGCCATCGCCGCCGTTTCTTCTATGAAGCGCCCGCGTAGGTTGAACCGCAGGTTGATGTCAGCAGGAACGTCCTTAGTCGGCTCCTCTCGGTAAGTTGCCTGGCAGATCAATTCGCGAAACTCGAACAACACGTCAGTCAACACACGCTCCTGACGGCGATCAGCCTCCCCGCGCTTCCACCTTTCAACCCAGAGCGCACCGAGGACGGCCAATCCCGCACCGATGGCAGAGCCGATAAAGGCGAACGCATCTGCCGGTTTCAAACCTGATCGTAGAAGCCCGACCAGGATGAAGGAGAAGGCAGCAGCAACGGCGGAGCCAATCGCAATCTCAATCAAAGCGTCTCGCCAGCTTACCCGCTGTTTTCCCACCGTCATCATTCTCCGCTCAGTGTGCTTTCCCAGGGCAAACCACATAGCCGTCAGAAGGACGCCCTATCGTGCCGCTAAGTATCGGCATGGCTTTAAACATCATTTTGGAGGCTTCGCCACTCGATAACGGCGCACCAAAAATAATCCGCATGAGCAGCGCAGCAGTCCTGAGCGACGGCGTGCATGTTGATGACCTTGAATGGCTCCCGGTTATCACTGCCGCTCCTAGCCCTAGCTTCTCGATCAGCCAAGGATCGGGTGAGGTCGGCCCAATGTCTGTTAGCATGGGCAAAGTCGGCTTCCGCATTGGCAGTCGCTTCGGCAATCGGGATTGGAACCAGCTCAATTGGGTCGGTCAGCCCGTGACGATGTGGGTTGGCGAAACCCACAAGCCATTCTCCGCCTATCGCCAATTCTTCACCGGCACACTCTCCGGCATGGCTCGCACAGGCAACACCGCAGAGCTTGCTCTGCGCACCGTAGAGGGCCAGCTAGACGTTCCGCTACTCAGCAAGCGCTATGCAGGTACGGGCGCTGTAGAGGGTCCAGCGGGTAAAAAAGGGGCGCTCAAGCCCTACTCCCTGGGTAGCGCCCGTTTCGTCTCGCCAGTCGAAGTAGATCCCGCGCTACTCGTGTATCAGGTACACGGTTACGGCCCGGTCGCTGACATTCCGCAGGTATATGAGTTTGCGCAGGCATACGCCCCGTCAAAGGGCGATGTCGCGGACTGGAATGCCCTTGCCACCGCCAAACTCGAACCAGGCGAATGGATCACCTGTCGAGCCTTGGGCATGTTCCGTCTCGGTGGGCGTGCTGACAAGAAGCTGACCGCTGACGTTATCGGCGGATCGATCGACGGCACTGCGCCAACGACCGTCGCAGGCATCGTGCCAATGCTGCTTCGTGAGGCTGGCGTATCGCCGCAACGCATTGGCGACATGAGCGCCCTTGATTTCAAATGGTCGTTCTACGCGACCGATCAGGTCACAATCGCCGAGGTTGTCAAACAAGCCGCCCTTGATGCCGGTGGCTACGTGTTGGCCGACAAGCTGGGCAAATGGCAGTGCGGTCGTCATCGAGCGGCAAAGGCTGCGCAGGAAGTGCGTGCCGACCGAACGAGCGTTCCGCTCCTCCAGACAATCAACGAACTGAACGTCACCGACCCAACGTGGAAGGTCGAAATCGGTCATACGCCGTGCTGGACCGTCCATAGCGAAAGCGACATCTCGCCCAAGCTGCTGGAGTTGGAAGGCAAGATTGTCGCCGCTGACGGCGTACTCGATGACCTTAAGGATCAGGCAGAGCAAGCCGCCGCCGATGCCAAAGCGGTAAAAGCCGAAATCGATGAAATGCTTAAGGACGGCATTCTCGACCGACCCGACAAGCGCCGTGTCATTGATCGCCTGGAAGCCGAGCGCGTCCGCCATAACAAGCTGAGTGGCGTCTATGCCGCATACAATGTTGCTCAGGAGTGGGCAGCTTACGACGCGGCTTGGAAGAGCGTGGAGGCATACGTCACCGGATTAGTGCCAAGCATCTACGATAACAGCGCCAATACCCCGGTTGATAGGGCCGCATACCTCGCACAGTGGGTTCAGTACGAAGGGGCGCTACAGTCCCTGCTCAATGCCCTGACCGGCACTGTCAAAAAGAGCGCGGACAAGGCGCAAGAGACGGCAAATCAGGCAACCGACAAGGCCGATGCTGCTCAGGATACCGCCGACAAGGCAGACGACAAAGCCGACACGGTTACAAAGAACCTCGTCGGCGAAAAACTTGCTGCCGTTCTACAGAAGCAGATTGATGACATTGCCGCGCTTCACATCACCTACGGTGCGGGTGCGCTAAGCGCATCAACAGCCCTTGCAAAGAAGAACCAAGTCGCGATCCGCACACTCGAAACGCGCGTCGAGAAGGACGGAAGCGTAGTTTCGGAAGAGCTACTTCAACTCACTAGCCGCCTTGGCAAGAGCGAGAGTGGTCTAAGCGAATTCCGTCAGACCGTCGCTAATGCCAACTATGCGAGCGTCACGTCCGTTGACAAGATGATCGCCAAGTACGGCGAGGGAGTAACAGCTTATCAGATTGCCGAGAAGGAGTCCTACGCCGCCGACAAAAGTGCATTCTCCAAGAGCCTGGAGGAGATGGGTGCCAAGGTAGTCGAGGAAGGCAAAATCCGAGAAGGCAAAATTTCTGAACTGCGCAACGTCATTCTGGATGAGAATGGCAACATCCGGGTTGAGAAAATCTCCGAACTAGGCGCGAAGATTACCGAAGCCGTTGACGGCAAGCTGACCGTCTTTGAAGGCGCGATCAAGGAAGTTGAGAAGGCATACAAGGACGGAGACGCGATTGTAGCGGAGAAGGTCAACACGTTGTCCTCTTCGATCACTGGCCCGAACGGTGAAATCGATAAGGTAAAGGCCATTATCGAGCAGGCCCAGAAAACCTCTGCCGACCTTAACAACGCAACTGCCGAAGACGTCAAAAAGCTCAGCACCCGACTGAATGACGTTGGCGGTGCAACAATCGAGCAGGCGTTTAAGGTCGTCTCGGACAAGGTAGACGGTGTTTCCGGTGCGTGGACCCTCAAAGTCCAGACCGATCAGAATGGTCAAAAATACATCGCGGGTATCGGCCTTGCCGTCGAGAACGGCGTGTCCGCGTTCGCTGTTTCCGCCGATACATTCAAGCTCGTCACACCCGGAGCGAACCCAAAGCAAATTTTCTATGCCGATGCGACCGGCGTCTACATGAAAGACGTGTTCGTCGAAAGGCTGAAACCCGGCGCTATCGATTTCGAGTTTCTGAACCGGCAGTCGAACCTAAATGCAGCAAGCGGTTATCAAGCGCTTCCTGGTGGCTTGATGCTTATGTGGGGGCAGTACCGCGCATACATCGCAGAGGAACGATCCATTTCAGTGAACTTCCCAACCACGTTTCCAAATGCCTGCCTCAGCTTCACCGCTACACCATATATCAGCTACGCTTCAAACGCGCGCGACTTGTACATTCAGGTCGTTGGTGACGCGAAAACCGGCTCTGCGACGATCTATACTCAGGGCTATAAGGGAAGTGCGGCTTTGGACGGCTTCAATTGGTTTGCAGTGGGCTACTAATCAACTGCGTCGCCATGCATCTCATAAATAGGGTGTATGGCGACATTTGAACAAACCGGCACGGTAACCGTAACTAATGGCTCTCGCACTGTAACGGGCAGCGGTTCCGCTTGGCTCGCTGGATATGATGGCACCGCATTGAACATCGCGGGCGCAGTCTACCCTGTTGCGTCGATTGACAGTCCAAACAGCCTCACGCTGATCGAACCCTATCCCGGCGCTTCCGCATCCCAGCTTTCCTACACCTTGTTGCCGCTCAAGAATGAGAATTACGACCTTTCCAAGAAGGTTCAGAAGATCATCGACATTGCGGGCGAGCTTGTTGACGCCACGGTCGGCCCACAGGGACCGCAGGGTGAGCAAGGCCCTGAGGGTCCAGCCGGTAAGAGCGGTGACAGCGGCTTTGGCTCCATCGTCAATTTCAGCCAGTACAGCCCCCAGCCAGCAGGTAGCCCAGGCGTCTACATGATCGTCCCCGTGGCCAATGGCGAACCGGAGGGCATCACCCTCACACAGCAAGCGCAAGTCGTTATCCCATACGACAAAAAGAATGCGGGCGTTGGCCTGTGGATTAACAGCACGACCAGCGGCTACGCGATCACGCTTGGCCTAACCAATGCCCCCATGCCTCAGCCCAGCTTCCCCAAGGAGGAACTGAACCTCAGTGGCGCTGGCGAAATTTTCGTTGCCCCCGGCTCTATCTTCCCGCTCAACCTATCGATTGGCGAGACGAACAAGTCATTCACGATCACTACTCCGAGTGGTATTCCAATCAAGAAGACGGTTAGTTCTAAGGTGCCCGTGTCGCGCTCGTCTGACTGGACATGGAACGGCACTGAATTCCGCCCAAAGGGCAACGCAGTTGACGCAGCGGCGATCATGCCAATCGAGTACTCCAAGGATAAGATCGTCTGGAATGGTAATCGCCTCGTTCTGGACAAGAACGACTACCAATCTCTTGCGTCGGCTGCGCTGAACACCGACTTCCCTATCACGAGCGACTATCAGACAAGTATGGTTCCTGCTGGAGTTCGCCTGAAAGTCAAGTGCCTCATCCCAGCCGGTGGAACAGGCATTATTGGCATGATTGGTGCTTGGGGTACTGGCGAAGTCACACTCAAGTATAATTGGACGGACGAACTAACGGTTTACCTTTCCTCGCAGGCTGGTGGTGGTGATGTCAGGGCAGGAACGAACCGCCTTATCAACCGAGGAACCGTACAAACTTACGAAGTCCTTTGGGAAAACAATCTCACCGGCAAGGGTGGATATGTGACATTCTTCGTGGACGGTCAGCAGGCCAGTGAACGCATCGACACGGAGTTCAAGCCGTCCATCAACTCGACTTCTCGCGTCTACATTGGCTCAAGCCATGGCAACGTGAATGACGCCATTCCTGGTTTTGAGTTCGAGTCTTGTAGCGTATCTTTCACCAAGATTGAGAACGCCAAGACGTATGAAGCTGTCTCCGATGGTTCGATCAGCGTAGCCGATCTCAACAGCCTTGTTGTCGATGCCAGCGCGATCACATCCGCAGTCGCGCAGAGAAACCTCACTTATTCGACCAGTGATGGGCAGGGTTATACACTGGGCATCACCATCGGCGAGATGACCATTCCCAAGTACCGCGCCTACAAAGCTGTATTGGAGGATTGGTCCTCTGGTGTGGGCGTCCTTCACCCCAACGAATTGGTGATGACTAAGCCTGTGGCGCAGAACGTCCGCTTTGAGGACGCTGCGCTATATGGCGCACAAGCCGCGTGGACTGAGGTAGTCCCACAAGGTTCTTGCCCAAACATAAACGGCATCAATTATTACTGCGAAGGCATTCGTATCGGCACCTATGTTCAATTCCAGTTCTTCTACGATTGGGACGAAAGCAAGATGCCAGCAAACCCATTCGGTGACCCCAAGGACAATGAAAGCTACATGGTGCCGCATAAGTGGCTGATCTACGACACCGAAGGCAATATGCTCGGTCGCGTCGAACAGCCCAACGGTCAGCCCCTTAATAGCGCCAGCATCAAGCCGGTTTGGGAAGGTACTTGGGACGGCGTTGGTAATGCCATGATTACGAGCGATAATCCGCACTTCAATTCCGGTACGGTACGTTCGTCAGTCATTTGGCGCAGTCACGATTGCGAGCCCTACAGCAAGACCGACGTATGGAAGCGCGTACCTGTCTTCGATCAGCGCGTACCCTTCGCTTGCTATACCGGCTACTCGACCAACGGTACTGACATGCGTTTGATCTACGGCAACAATGGTCAGCAGAACGGCTTCGGCAATTGGCAGGTCATGAGCTACGAGCCGACGACCTATGAAGAAATCCAACAGCTTGCGAGCGAAGCGGGCAAAAAGCTTCCCTACAATCTGCTCTACTATTCGCGCGGTGTAGTCCCCAATGCGGGCATCTTCCTCAAATACGCACCATTCAATCAGATGGGCCGATCCCCACTGACTGGCCCTGGCGGCGTGCGCGATGATCGCCAGATCATGCCAGAAATGGTCGCTCGCTATGCCTTGGACATGGAAAGCACGCACCCCATGACAGGCGTGTCGATGCGAAAAATCGCGCTCGACTATCTCACAGGCTATGCCAGCGACCCCTACCATGCTTTGGAAAAAGGCCGTCCAACCCCGGTCTACAAGGGCAATGCCCGCCGCAAGGTCACGTTGCGCAACCACTATTATGGTCCGGGCGAAATGAGCATTTCACCGAGCGCAGCATGGTACATTCAAAGCGGACGAGTTTCAGAATGGGTACGTGGAAGCAACCCGCTTCGAGTATCCGGCACCTCCGGTTCAGCTAACGATCCCAAGCGCCCAATTTTTGGCACCAACTCGATTGATGACGCGCACGCCCACCAATTCCCACATTGGGGTTCGTTGCTTTTCAAGTCGCCGGAGTTTGCGTTCCTTGGTCATAGGATGAGTGACCAACCTCGCCTCTATGACAACAATATCCTGTATAGCTATTACGGCCCTGGTAACATCACGCAGCGTAGTGCGGCGTGGAAGTTCGCTCATGCGGCATTGTGCTGGAAAACAGCGTCAAAGGGTAGCACTCGCCTATACAGCCGTGACGAAATGCTGGATTGGGTCGTGTTCGACTTTGAGCAGTTTTACGACAGCTCATACGCGTCCACCCCCGGTATCCTTAACCCTCCCACTAATGTGATGAAGGACGGGCAGATTGACGAGAATATGTTGATCTATGCCGCCTGCGCCCGCTTCGGATTGGCAAATGCGGGCTTGGGTAATCGCGAGGGTATTCACACACACGATTTCATGACCGGCTACTGGTTGTCCGCACTTCATATGGCTGAACGACTCGGCTTCAACGATGCCATTCGCGCAGCATCGCCCAAGGCAAAGGCCATTATGGACTGGCTCGTCGCCGCCCATCGCAAGCGTATTGTCGGGCGTATCAAAAATCCGCTTATCAACTCACGCTATGCCTACATGACCATCCTGTGGACGAACGAGCAGATTTACGCATCGGGCGGGGACGTATCAAAGCTGCCGCAGACTTTCGAGGAAGTCGATATGGCACAGAACCCTCGCTGCCGAACATGGGACGAGGTCTATTGGCCCGGCGATAACGGCCCTGAATGGGGTTCCCGTGACGGTCAGGCTTGCGATCAGATGTTGGCTGGCCCCTACCTGCTGAAGGACATGGGCGTCACTGGCACTGACATCGATCAGTGCATCACACTTTCGGAAGAGCGCTTTCAACAGAAGCTCGCGGAGGAAAAGGCGCGTGGACAACGTGATGCAGGGTCCAAGTGGTTCCTGTATCACCAGATCACCAACAACAGGCCAATCAAGCCAACCAGCTAAGGGGAAGCCCGGTTTAGGAGAATACAATGAACGATAATGAGACGGTCGATAAGGCCGCAGGAACTGAGACGACACCCGTTAGCAAGTTAGCACGAGCGGGAGCTCTGGCGGGTAAGGGCTGGGTTGCCGCCAAGTGGGTTTGGAGCATCCCCTTCATCCGTTCGATGATTGGAACACGTCTGGCACAGGCTGGCATTCTAGGTGCTATCGCGCTGGCAGTCGGCGACAAGGCGCTGGGGAACTGACATGACAGCCACAGCCCAAACGCCCCCGCCGGTCGTTCAATCGACCTTGAAGGCAACCGTCGAGGTGCCCGCCCCAGTGGTGAACCCGTGGTACAAGCCACTGGGCGAAGCTGCTGGCGCAATCACCGCCCTATTCGCCGTCCTGGGCTATATGGCTTGGGTGGTAAGCCGCATCATTAACGCTGACCGCGACATCAAAGAATTAAAGCACGACCTTCGGGGCGCTGAGCAGAAGATTGTCGCCCTCGACGGTAAGCGAGAGGACGCGGCGCGCGAACTAGCCGTGCTAAAAAATACCACGCAGAACCTCGAAAACATGATGACCGAGACAAAGGACATGATGAAGCAGGTTCTAGATGCGGTAACAAAAAGTCGCCGCTAGGACGGTTAGGATACAACCTGCTTCGTCTCAGCATTTATGTAAACCTTGTTTGCTGAGGTCATTCCTCCGCAATAGGTGAAATAGACGGGCTCATTCCGGTTCTGATTGACCGATTTGATCCAACCACCCATCTCGCGGAAATCGTCCGCAGTACAGCGACCATCAGCAATCAGACGATTGGTCACCTCGACAAACGCTTTGCGGTATCGCTTGAAGTCGTCTGATTGGGCGATCAACGCCTCGCTGTCGGTCGCCGTGGCGGCGGGGTCCGCAGGTCGCTCCTTGCTGAGCGCGCTCATCGGAACCCACTCGGCAAATTTGCCACTCGTGATCCCGTTATCAGGCGTACAGGTCTTTTTGCCATCGTCCACGTATTCGCTTCGCCCGTCGACACAGGACGCGTCGTATTGCTTCGTAATCCTTACCCAGCCATCTTTCCTCTCCAGCGCCTCAACGACCTGGCGTTCCGAAATCCACCCCACATTCCCGCAGGTGATGCTTGGGCACGTGCGACGCTGTACCCGTTCCACATTGACGAAGAAGGTGTTTGGCCCGGGCTTGATCTCAGGGATCGGAGGGGCCTTAGCTGCCGCGCTCGCGTTCATGCTATCGCTGCTATTCACAGCATCAGGCGTTTGACTACATCCGGCAATTAGCAGGCTCGAAAGAAATATTCCTTTCACACGCATTCCCGCTCCCCCAGCGCTTGAAAACGAAAAGACTAGATATGGTGCGCGCGATAGGCAAGCGACTATGCGGTATAGTCAAAACGCAAGCCTATATATGCCACATATTTGAAATCTGATGATTGGCGCGAATCTTCGTCCGCCGGTATAGTGATGGCATGCGGCAATATCTCGACCTCATGCACCGGGCGCGGCACAGCCCGACCCGGATAAACCGCCCCTTTAAGGAGGTGGAAACCGTAAGGCTATTCACAGCCACCGGCCATCCATGGATTGCTTTTGCTGCCCTACTGGTCTGGCGATTGCCGCTGGGCGCGCTGACGCTGGCAGCAATAGTCTACGCTAAGCACGGGCTTTGATGATACAGGACGTCATCCAAGCCACCGCCTTCTGCAAGGACAGGCGCAAGTAAGAGGGTGGGCCTTTCGTATATCGGTGGCGGCGGCTATGCCCTACCGATGGACAAGCTAACGCACCGCGACGTTCTGGCGATGATGGAGCCAGCGGGATACCTGGAGAAACATGGATTTCCCTCGAAGTCCCCCCTTCGATTTTTCTTTCATCATGGACGCCCCCAATGGGCCAGCGAAGACAAAGCACCTTGCGTCTACGCATGGGTTGTCCGCGCGGAAACCGACGATCCAGAAATCATCTATATCGGCAAAGCGGGCAAGGGCTTGGTGGCGCGCTGTCGGCAGCATGAACAAGGCTTTCGCGGTAAAGATGGCAAGGGCAAGTCAAACGGCGACGAGCTTATCAAGTGCATCGAGGCTGGTCGTGTCGAAGTGTGGGCTATTTGGCCTGAGGCCGTGCAATTTAGCAGGCTGCTGAAAAATGGGTTGGCGTTGCCCGCTGGAGGTGATTCATCGCGAATGAAGCGATGAGGATGAATGGATGCGGGGCGGTGACGCGCGATCGGGAGAATTGTTCTCGTACGTCGATCT
>Ga0308156_1000813_pt1 | contig 48002 bp, 49 predicted proteins | sample PhyAR2_FD_201041 | JGI IMG/M metagenome (GOLD analysis project Ga0308156, IMG submission 201041) | Phyllosphere microbial communities from UC Gill Tract Community Farm, Albany, California, United States - DLSL A.R2 | ecosystem: Host-associated > Plants > Phyllosphere > Unclassified | place: USA... | reverse complement strand
CTCGCCCGACGCCTCTTGCGACGTGGCCGGCAGGGCGTCGGGCGCACGGATGACTGGGGTAAAGACCGGCTCACCGTCACGCGTCTGCTGCGTCAGACCGACGCACAGGGCCCCGTCGGCCGTGCAGGCGCGATCCTCGGCCAGGGTCAGGGATTCGATTCCGTCCCCTGATGGCGGGGATTGCAGCATGGCGATCGCGGCGAGGAGCAAGATCATGCGCCGACCCTAGCCCAGACGGCGCACGACGCCATCGGCTCTTTTCGACCCGCTGCAAAGGCGAGCTTAACCGATGCGCCGTAACATGGGTTTGAGTTCGAGAGAGTGCGCCATGACCTGTTCGCCCGTTGCGGCCCTGGCCTTCCACACAGCCGATGTCGATCTGGACACCTTCTTCGATGTGTCGCTGGACCTGCTGGTGGTGCGCGAGCTGGATGGGCGCGTGGTCAAGGCCAGCGCCTCCTGGTTCACCATGCTGGGCTATCGCCCCGACGAGATCGAGGGCCAGGGCCTGCTGCGGCTGATCCACCCGGACGACCACGCCACGACCCGCCAGAGCATCGTCGAGGTCGAAAACCGGCGGCCGGGCGATCCGGTCATCGGCCAGATCAACCGCTATCGCCATAAGGCCGGCCATTACGTCACCGTCGAATGGCGCGCCCATCGCCAGGGCGACCGCATCTATGGCATCGCGCGCGATGTGACCGAAAAGGTCGCCGCCGAACGCGCCCTGCGCGAGGCCACCGCCGCCGCCGAGGCCGCCAACCGCGCCAAATCCGACTTCCTGGCCAATATGAGCCATGAGATCCGCACGCCCCTGAACGGCGTGATCGGCATCGTCGACGCCCTGTCGCGCACCGAACTGACGTCCGAGCAGGCCGAGATGGTGGCCCTGATCGCACGATCCGGCGTGACGTTGGAACGGCTGGTGTCCGACATTCTGGACGTGTCCAAGATCGAGGCCGGGCATCTGGACCTGGAAAGCCGACCCTTCGATCTGGACGAAGCCGTCGCCGCGCCGCTGGACGTCATGCGGTTGAAGGCCGAGGCCAAGGGACTGACCTTCGACATCCGCCGCGACGCCGATGCGCGCGGAATGTTCGTCGGCGACAGCACCCGCATCCGTCAGGTGCTCGACAATCTGCTGTCCAACGCCATCAAGTTCACCCACCAGGGCTCGGTCGGCGTCGCCCTTGCGGTGGACGAGGATTCCGACGGCCTGACCCAGCTGACGCTGCGGGTCGAGGATACGGGCGTCGGCTTCTCCTCCGACCACGCGGCCCGTCTGTTCGATCGGTTCAGCCAGGCGGACAGCACCATCACGCGCCGGTTCGGCGGCACGGGCCTGGGCCTGTCGATCTGTCGTTCGCTGGTCGAGTTGATGGGCGGGCGGATTTCCGCCGCCTCCACGCCGGGCGTCGGCAGCCGGTTTACCGTCGAGATCCCCCTGACGCGCGCTGCCTCCCTGACCGAACACGATGCCCAACGACGCGCGCGTGCGGCCGAGGCCGACCGCCCCCTGGCGCCCCTGCGCGTGCTGCTGGCCGAGGATCACCCGGTCAATCAGCGCGTCGTGCAGTTGATCCTGGCGGCCCACGCCATGCAGGTCGTCACCGTCGCAGATGGCGAACAGGCCCTGGCCGCCTTCCAGTCCGAGACCTTCGACCTGATCCTGATGGACATGCAGATGCCGGGCATGGACGGCCTGACCGCCACCCGCGCCATTCGCCAGATCGAGGCCGCGCGTGCCGCTCAGGCCCGCACGCCGATCATCATGCTCAGCGCCAACGCCATGAGCGAGCACCGCGACCAGGCGCGCGACGCCGGCGCCGACCTGCACGTTCCCAAGCCCATCACCGCCGCCAGCCTGCTGGCCGGCATCCAGGCGGCGACTGCGCCCTGATCCGACGTTGACAAAGTTTGCCAAGCGCCCATTCTCCTTGAGAGGAGGCCGACCATGGCTACGATGAACATCTCCCTGCCCGATCCGATGAAGGCCTGGGTCGAGGAACAGGCGAAATCCGGGCGCTACGCCAACACGTCGGACGTGGTGCGCGACCTGATCCGCCGCGAGCAGGTCAAGGCCGAGAAGATCGCCCATTGGCAAAGGCTGATCGCCGAGGCCGACGCCTCCGGTGTTTCCGACCAGTCGCCACGTGAAGTGATCGAGGAACTGCGCGCCCAGTTGCGTAGCACCTCTTGATGCTCCGCCTAAGCCGCGCGGCGCGGGCGGACTTGCAGCAGGTCTATCTGCAAGGCCTGGAACTGTTCGGGAGCCGTCAGGCCGATGACTATATCGAGGGTCTGTTCGCGAAACTGGACTTGCTTGCCGATTTTCCACGTCTTGGGGCGGCTCGACCGGAGTTGAGCGCGGACGCCCATGTGATCTTCTACAAAAGCCACGCCATTCTCTATCGAATCGACGATGCGGACGTGTTCGTTCGACGCATTCGGCACGCGCTTGAGGACTGGCAGTCCGACGCGCCAGGCGTCGGATCGAGCGACGAACGGAGCGAACCATGACCCATTCCATCCATGTCGGCATCGGCGGCTGGACGTTCGAGCCTTGGCGCGGGGTCTTTTATCCAGAGGGTTTGGTTCAGAAGCGCGAGCTGGAATATGCGGCGTCGAAACTGACCTCGATCGAGATCAACGGCACCTATTATTCGACCTTCAAGCCCGACAGTTGGCGCAAATGGCGTGACGAGACGCCGGACGGCTTCGTCTTTTCGGTCAAGGCCAGCCGCTATTGCACCAATCGCAAGGTGCTGTCCGGAGGCGCCGAGAGCTTCGACAAATTCCTGAGCCAGGGCCTGACCGACTTGGGCGACAAACTAGGGCCGATCAACTGGCAGTTCATACTTTGGGAGACTATTAAACAGCCTCTGATATTGGTCCGATATGCCGGTCAAAGCCTACTCCTATATGCGTTTTTCGAGTGCGGCCCAGCGCGAGGGCGACTCGCTCCGGCGTCAGCTACAGGCGGCTAAAGATTGGGCTGCGGCCCGGCCCGATGTTGAACTCGACACCACCACTCGCGACCTTGGGGTCTCTGCCTACAAAGGCGAACACCGGGTGCGCGGCGCGCTGGCCAGCTTCCTCAAGAGGATCGAGCAAGGCGACATCCCGACCGGCTCCTACTTCCTGATTGAGAGCTTCGACCGTCTGTCCCGTGAGACAGAAATGGTGGCGGTCAACCTGCTCACGTCGATCACGCTGGCCGGGATCAAGGTCGTGACCCTCGTGGATGGTCACGAGTATCACGCCGGGTCCGACGCCATGGACATCATGCGCGCGGTCATCGTCATGAGCCGGGCGCACAACGAGAACAAAGCCCGTGCCGAGAAATTGCGGGCTGCATGGGCGGACAAGAAACGGCGGGCGCGGGAGACCGGCGAGGTTCTGTCGAGGCGCGGCCCGGCGTGGACCAAGTTCGACGAGCGGTCCAAAAAATTCGTGCTGATCGCCGACCGGGCCAAGATCGTCGGCCGCATCTTCGACGAATGTAATCAGGGCCTCGGGATCACGGCCATTTCGTCGAGGCTGAACGCCGAGAAGGTGCCGCCGTTCGTCAAAGGGTCTGACGGCTGGCATCAGGGCTATGTGTTGACGATCCTGCGGTCGCCTTCGGTCTGCGGCTACTATCAGCCGACGCTCACAACCAACAATCCGGGCCAGCGCATGGGACGCGAGGCCGATGGCGACATCATCGAGAACTACTATCCCCGCGTGATCGACGACGCGACGTTCTACACCGCTCAAGACATGCTGGCCCGGCGCAATAAGCGCGGCGGCGGCAAGGGCCGTAGGGGCAAGACCTTCGCCAATCTGCTGCTTGGCCTTGGCCTGTGCGAGCAGTGTGGCGGAACTCTGATCCTCGGATCGCGGGCGAACTCGACCGCCGTCCGCCATTTCCGATGCTACCAGCAGAGCCGGAAGCACAACTGCGACAACACCACCCGCTATCTCGCGACCGACGTGGAGGAACGGCTGATGTTCTTCCTGATGCGCGCGCGCATGAACGAGGACCGTTCGGCGCCCGACACGGCGGCTCTCGTGGTGAAGCTGGCCCAGATAGACGACGTGAAGCGTCGGATGGAAACGCTACTCGATCAGCTTGAAGAGAGGGTGCCGGGCGTCGCCGAACGTCTGGCCAGTCGCCGGGATGAACTGACTATCCTCGAACAGGAAGCGGCCGAACTGCGGATGGGGATTGAGCGGCGGACCAAGACGCGCGGCGACGAGGCGATCCGCAACACCATTGATTGGTTGAGCGTGGTCGAGGGCGAGGCGCCGGATGCCGATGTCTATCTGGCCCGCGCCAAGGCGAACGCCATGCTCAACGACCTGTTCGACTTCATCATGCCAGCCGATGGCGGGATTTACGTCGGGATGGGCGACCGCTTCCGCTGGATCGGCGAGGACATGATGACGTTCGACATCCCCATGCCGAACATCGAAGGCACGATCACCGGCAAAGAGTTGGGTGATTATCGCGGGCCGTTGGAGTTCGCGGACGAAACCCATTAGGCGGCGATCTCGTCCACCATACCCACGAGGTCATCAGCCGACAGGTGGCCGTAGCGATCAGCCGTAATCTGGATGCTGGCGTGACCGGCGAGCTTGGACACGAGCGCGATAGGGTATCGCTTCATCGCCTTGGTCAGCGTTGTGTGGCGGGTGGAGTGATAGCGGACCAACGAAAAATCATGACCGCGCCCGGCCATGTCCTGCCTGATCGCCTTCCACATTCCCCAGAGAACCGATGCGGTGAAGGGAAAGAGCGGGCCATTGCCCGCCTGTAGGCGCAGTGCCGGAAGCAGCCTGACAATCTCGGCCGACAGCGGGACGATCCGGGGCTTCTTACTCTTGGTCGTGTAGCGTTCGAAGATCACGAAGTGCCGGGCGTCGCGCTGCTCGATGTGTCCCGGCCAGACCCGCAACGCCTCGCCTCGCCGACAGGCCGTGGCCAGCAAGAACCTCATGAAGGCGTCGAACCGCGTCCAGTCGCGGTGCGGCTCGGCCTCGCGCCGGGCGGCGATGACCTCGAACATGTCCGCCAGTTCGGCGTCGGAAATCGTGCGCTCTTGGATGTTGTTGATGTCGAACGTCGGGAAAGTCGGCTTGGCTTTCAGGACCGGTGAGCCATCGTCGTTCGTCATCCGCGTGGCGATGGTCAGCGCGTTCGACAGGGTGTCCAGCTTGCGCTTGACGGTCGCGGGCGCCGCCGCCTTCCGGCCGTAAGTCTCAAGGTCGGACGCCAGCTTCTTGAGCCGGGTGTAATGCAGATCAGCGATGTCCTCGTCGCCGATCAGAGCGGTAAGCTGCTTGATGTTGGTGCGGAGGGTGGCCTTGGATCGGGCGCCCCGCCATTCGTGCACTTCGCAGTAGCGCAGGAGTTCGCGGACCTTCACGGTTTCTCTTTCAGCAGCTTGGCGATCTTGAGGGCGACCTCTTCGCCCTCCGGGGTCAGGCGCAGGAATTTCTCGCGTCGGTCGTCCTCGTTTTCCTCGACGTAGGCCCAGCCCAGAGCGTCAGGTTCCTTCTTCGTGGGCTTGAGGAAGAGTTGGTAGCTGCGGCCGATGGACTGACCGAGCAATTCATCACCGTGCTTATCGCTCCCAGCCTTCTCACGGATGGTCGCGATGGTGATGTTGTGACCAAGGCTTACCTGTTCGACGATCATCGCGAACGTCAGCAGTTGGCGCACCGTCACACGGGTCGGCAGTTCCTTCGCGAGGGTTTGAAGGGCGGCAGCGAACGTCATGAACGTCCAGACGTGGGGTTTGATCGAGGCCATGGCCGAATCCTTTTGCACGAGGCGCAAAGGATGCGTCGGCTTGGCCTTAAGCTCAATGAACATATCGAGTGTGTCGTCACACGACAGGGCGGCGGACTTCATTGGAACAGCCGCACGGCGTTGGACTTGATGCGCTGGGCGGCAGCACGTTGAGACGCCACGCGGGCGGCGTCAGCAGCGCGCCGAGCCTGACGACGCGCGTCGTCGCGGTAGTTCTTCAAGTGGGTTTTGTAAGCCGCACTCCGGCGGAAAGCGTCTTCGCGCTGGGAAGCCGCCTCCTGACCGCCGCGCATGTGAATCCAGACGTGCTTGAGGCCATTGCACACGCCGACGAGAGCCATCATCGCGTAATACAGCCCGACCCAAGGCAGGATCATGTAGAGCAGCACGTCCAAGGCAATCTCCCATTAGATGCTTTGGAGTTATGATGGCGCCGATGACTCTTTAGGTCAATCCATCCGCCCGTGTCGCAGAAGGTAGGCTTCGGCGAACTCGGCCGCTTCCACGGCTTCGGCGTCCAGCGTGACCAACAGATTCTCAAGCTCGTGCAGCCGGGTCCGGGTCTTGCTGATCTCGGATCGGGTGTTCTGCGCGTTGGCGTCGGCCCGGCTGAACAGCATGAGCTTCTGTGCCAGCATCCGGGGCGTCAGTTCGGCGTCGGTGTAGGTGCGGCTCATGCTTCATCCACCTCAAACGGCTGAGCCGCGTCGTCACTGAAAGCCATCCAACACAGCAGCGCATCGTTCGCATGGTCGAATGCGATCTCGTTGATGTTGGTCAGTTGGGCGCGGAAGCCCGACGAGCGCGATTGATCCGGCACGGATTTGAAACCGCGATAGCTGACCAGTTCACGGGTATGCGGGGCGATCCCGTGTTCGTTTAGCCAGTCGAACAATTCCTCCGGCGGGTCACGGCGCCATTGGACGACATGCTTGCCGGGAGTGCGCTGCACCCATTGAGTGTTGTGGGCGGTGGCTTTCTGGATCGCCCGGTCGAAGTCGGTCTGGGTCATTACGGTCATCCTTCGGCCCCCCAGAACATCTTGAAGAGGGTCGCGTCTTCCTTCCGGCGAAACTCGACTGAAACGAGGTTGGGCGGGATTTCGAGGACTTCGCCCGTCGCTCGGGCTGACAAAGAGCGAGCCACTGCGATTCGCATCGCATGTCGGAGGAAATCGCCGAGATCGCACAGGCCCTTCAAGCCGGGTTCAAATGGCGGCAAAGGCTCGCCGATGATGCGGAAGGTCCAACGGCAGTTCGCCGTCAGCCATTCCGACATCTCGTCGAACTCTTCCGTCTCGACACGGCTTCCGACCATGTAGCGCGGCGGTGTGATCGTCGCGGGGATATCACCGTAGAGGTAGGTCTTCGGCGTGAATATCGGCGGCCGATCCCGTTCCCATGATCTGGTCTGGTAGCTCATTTGCCACCTCGCTTGATGCCGGTGACGTAGCCTTGATCGTCCAAGATCAGGGAGCCGGTGGCCTGACCTCCTGACCATGTATTGAAGACCATGCCGGGACGAAGGTTCGAGCTTGTGATCCGTCCGAAGAGCGAGGGTTGCGACGCGGCCTGTGCCTGTGCTTCGAACGCCTCCGACTGGAACATCTTGAAGTTCACCTCGTCGGTGTCTTCGTCGAACCAGACAGTGAATTCGAACCATTGGGTGACGCGCTGCTCGTCCCCGTCAGCATCAAACTTCAGGTGCGCGGATGGGGCTTGGTCAGCGATCCAAGCGAGGATCGGCGCGACCTCCTGCAAAGTGCCGTAGACATCGAAGAGGGTGCGGTTGGTGCGGATTGTTGCGGTCATTGATCGTCCTCCGGCATAGTCCAGAGGCGGTAAGGTTCGCCGGTGTGGTGGTCGGTGAAATCGCCGATCAGGATGGCATTTACCGGCTCCCCGTCCTCAACGGGGATCAGCAGCGCAGTCTTGTCGATGGTGGTGCGGAAGGTGTTGCGGGCGGTCATTTGGCGCCCTTTCTGTTCAGGTAGTTTTGGTCCGCCCAGAGGCGGAAGACGAAGCCCAGCAGCATCCCCAGCAGGAGATAGGGCCAGTTCTCGGTGAGGTTCATGCGCGCCCCCGGATCATCGCCCAGAGTTGGCGAAGGATGCCCGAGGCGCGTTCGTCACGTCGGCGCAGGGCGTTGAGGCGATAGGCACGGTGTGCCTTGCGGTTCTTGAGCATGGCGATGGCGTCGGCCGCAGACACCGGCTGGCCGTGGTAGTGGAAGGGCGACATCACTGGCCCTCCGCTTTCAGCGCGGCGGTCTCGTCGTGCAGTTCATCGATGTAGGGCTTGAGCAAGTCCCAAACCGGCGGGCCATGCTCCGCGTAGAGTTCGGCCATGCGCGCCTTGATAAGAGCCACCGCGTGGGCGTGGACCTGTTCGCGGGTCATAATCTCGCCGCGCCAGACCACACGCTCCTGCATGTGTTCAGCGAACCGGACTTCGAAGGTTGCGTCTTCCATCACGCGACCCTCGTGACGGTCCAAGAGCCGTCGTCGTTCGCGGCTTTGCCGACATCAAAGGTGCGGCCGAACTGCTTATTGGCCTCCAAGATCATGCGCCTGATCGACAGTCGTTTGATCGGGTTCGAGGTGAAGCTTTGGCCTACAGTCAGAAGCTCCCATGGGTAGACGAATGGGCGACCCGTTCGGAACTCGCCCATGGCGAAGCTGTCCTGAAGATTCTCGGACCGCGTGGCGTAGCGCAGGTTCGACGGGCGGTTGTCGGTCTTGATGCAGTTGCCGTGGGCAATGTCCAAACCCTCCGGCCGAGGTCCGTGGAAGGCCAACGCGACAAGGCGATGCACAGTGCGGGTGACGACCTTCGGTTCGTGATCGAACTTCATGCCGACCAGATGATAGCCGAGGCCGTGGTTGTAGGGCTTGAGGATGTTTCCTCGCGGGCTGCGGATGCGCCCGAGGCTTGAAGCCTCATATTTTGAGCCGGGGATCGGCTTCCAAAACTCCATTGTTGTCACCAAAAAAGGCCCCGCCGATGGTCAAGATCGGCAGGGCCTCTTCAGTGATGACGAACAAGCTGTTCAGGCTGGAAGTGCGTCTCAAACATTGGCCCGACCCACGACTTGACCTTCGTCGGTGCGGCTATGTTTGTATTTAGTCAGCGACCCTCAAAACGCGGTGGAACTTCAGTCGCGTCCTGTCGCCGGTGCACACCTTTCGCGGAAGGAACCGACCTGTGTAGCTGTGCTTTTATGTGTCTCACCCAACGGAGATATCGTTATGGCCGAGAAAACACTCGACACCCTGTTCCACGACACCCTGAAGGATATCTATTACGCAGAACGGAAAATTCTGAAGTCGCTGCCAAAGATGGCGCGCGCCGCACAGTCACCCGAACTGAAGGCTGCGTTTGAAAAGCACAAAGACCAAACCGAAGGGCAAATTGAACGGCTGCAACAAGTCTTCGAAATCATCGGCAAGGCCCCCCGAGGGAAGACGTGCGATGCCATCGAAGGCATTCTCGCCGAGGGTGATGAGATCATGGAGGAATATAAGGATAATCCCGCTCTGGATGCCGGTCTGCTGGCCGCAGCCCAAGCCGTCGAACATTACGAGATTACACGCTACGGCACTCTGCGACGTTGGGCGAATGTGCTGGGCCTAAAAGATGCTGCCGCGCTGCTCGAAGAGACTTTGAACGAAGAGTCGCAAACCGACGAAGACCTCACGAGCATTGCCGACGCCGCTGTGAACGCTGACGCTATGAAGAAATCTGCATAAGTTTTAGGAACCCGCTCTTTCAGGCAGTGTTGAGAGAGCGCGAAGCAACTCTGTGGGGCGGTGATCGAGGTCACCGCTCTTTTTTTTTGCGGCATTTTCCGCAGGGGTTCCACTGGTTTCATCGGTGTAAGATGTCGGCAGGTTTGCCCGCTGCTTGTGCTGCGCCGCCGCAACCCCGCTCCCTCTATTAGAGAACAGGTTTGGCGCCGACGAGGAACGAGGCGGGGACAAGCCTATGTCCCTATTGTCGGGCGAACCGTCAGGTGATGCTCTCTATTAGAGGGAACCGATCAGAACCGTATTCGGCCGAGGGGTGCTCCCTCTATTAATATATTAGTATTCGTAGGTATTAATAGAGGGAGCATCGCTCCCGGCGAATAGTCAAAGCGAAACCGGCTCGCCCGTGGACCAGTGGTCCAGAGTGTCGGCAGAAGACGAACGCGAGTGCAGGATGCCGTTCGCCTTGAGGGCTTTCCCGTTGGCGTCCAGCTTGTCGAACGGCGCCAGCCAGAAGTGAGCGTTCGGCGAGTAGACCATCGCCGAGTTGGCCTCGATGTCGATCCAGACGACGTGTTGGTCGTTGTAGGTCGAACCCATCCCGGCGCCAGTGTGCATGCAGACGCCGACGAAGCCGGAGCCTTGACCAGCCAGAGCCTCGACCACGGCCAGCGTAGCTTCGGAGAACTTTGCCTTCGATTTCTTCGCCGTCTTCACGGCGACATCGTGGGGCCAGAGTGTCGCCGTCGCCTTCCAGTTCGGCCGGGTCCATTGCGGGTAGTCGCCGAGGTAGGCTTGCACCGTGATTTTGTGCCGGAACTTCGGCCCCTCGCCATTGTCGAAGACCGTCGCCTCAAGGGCCAAGATCGTCTCCAGCGCGGGCAGGGGCGTCACGGCCGATGCGCGGACCTTGTGCTGACGGTTGGCGATGGTCTCACACCATCGAACGAAGTCAGGGTTCTTGTAGAGGGCGGCGTTGAGAAGGGCGTTGTCCTGCCCGAGGAAATCAAGTTCAGCCACGACGGCTGCAAAAGGGTCGTTCATCAAAATCACAAAACAAAAGGCCCCGCGACGAGGAAGATCGCAGGGCCTTAAGTTTTCGGATTTGATGACAGAATCGAGTATACGATACTACACATATTTATCCAATATCTTTCAAGCCCTGTTCCTCGTCTTCCTCACGCGAAACAGGTTATGAAAACTATTTAGGCGGATATGCTGGATCGCCGCCATATCTTTCGGCCTACGACGGGAACAGGACTCCCTGCATACGATCCCGTGACGGTTCGGAAGGCTCAACGCCATCGCAGACCGACAGCAGGTCAGGCGCCCGGCGGGTCGCGCCAAAGGCGCAGGATTGAGCCGCCGCGCCGTCCCATAGTTCGACGTAATCCCAGCGATCCGGTTCGCTCTCGATCAAGGCTCGCGCCTCTGGCGAGAGGGGCGACCATGCAGCCGCCCGCTTGCACCGCCCCCTCACGCGAAGAACTCTTCGTCATGGGCACCCCAAACGTGCGCGTAGTCGTCGCGCAGTTCGCGATCCATCTCCGCGATCAACATCGCTGGCGTGACCGGGTGCATGTTGTCGCTGCTATCCATCGTCGGGACGGCGACATCATCGAAATAGCCCGCCTCCCATGCCTGACGTGCAGCCGTCTCAAGGGACACGCCATCCGCCCGAACAAGCTTACGGCGGAACGGCGCCTCGCGATGCCACCGGTCGAGGTCACGTCCGCGAAGTTCGCCGCCATCGTCGCAGATGCCCCGGATAGACAGAAACTCGCATAGCGAAGGATCACGGCGCGGATGGAACGGGCGGGCGGGCTTGGCGACAGGTTCAGGCGTGGTGATGTCCTGCACGATGTCATCGACCGTGCGGACCTTGCGAGCCGCGACGCGGGAAGGCGCGCGGACACGCCCTCCCTTGAACGCTGACAGACGCGACAGGAAACCGGCCCCAACGCCAGTCGAGACAGGCGCGGGCGAAGGCGCGACAGGCGGCGTCGGATCATCGTCGCCGTCATCGGTCACAACGGCCGAAACCGGCTCGCTGGATAGGCCAGACAGGTCAGGAAGGCAGATGACGCCAGTCGGGACGGAAGGCCGCTCCACGGGCTTGATTTCGGCCTTGCTGGCCAGTTCGAAAAGGTAGTCACAAGCGGCTTGAGCCTTGCTCGCCGCCGTGAAAATCGCGCGCTTGTCGGCTTTCAGGACGTTCAGCCATGACGCCAGATAAGAGGCGTGATCCTCGCGGGTTTCGTTCTCGATCCCAAGGCGGGCGCAAGAGAAGGCCGCGCCCATTTCGGCCACCAATTCCTCAAACGCATAAGCCTTGTCGCCGAACCGTTTGCCAAACTGGCGATCAAGCCGGGCCTTCGCGCCGCTCCAATGCGTCAGTTCATGGCACAAGGTCGAGTAATAGCGTTCCGGCTCGCCATACGCCGCGAAGGGCGGAACCTGCACAAAGTCACCCTTGGGCGAATAGAAGGCTTGGGAACCGCCGTGGCGAATGTCGGCGCCAGTCGCGACCGCCCATGCATCGGCCTTCGCGATCCGGGTCTCGGAATGTTCGACCGTCGCCGGTTCATAAACCGAGGCGGGCAAGCCGTCGATTTGTTCGACGTTGAAAACCGCATAGCCCTTCGCGAACAGACGGGCCTTGCCGTCGTCGCCTTCGTCCGCGTCATCGGCTTGAGCCTTGAAGGTTCCCCAATAGACGACGGGCGATGACTTCTCGCCTCTGCGGACGCATCCGCCTAACGCCTTGGCCTGATTGAACGTCATCCAAGTGTGGTGACGATAGCCTTTCATTTCGGCCGCGCCCCACAAGAGCGCGACGTTCAGGCCGCGATATGCCTCGCCGTTGGCGCGGGTCGGGATGACAGGCAGACCGCAAGCCTTCGCGTTGTGACCGGGCGCCCAAGGGCGGACGCCAGCCTCAAGCATGGCGATGATGGAATCCGTGACGGTTTGATAGATGTCAGTTTTCATGTCGCTTACCTATTGATTGAGTTAAGGCATCTATTGAGGACGGTTAGGCGCGGATCATTCGACGACCACGAACATCCAGCCGTTGATCGCGAGGCGTTCGCCGCTGATGTCGCAGACCGCTTCAAAGCGGCTATCGAGGTCAGTGTCCGGGCGGACCCAAACCGTCAGGTCACAGTGACCGGCGGTCAGGTCGATTAGGCGGGTGAACTCTTGAGGCACGGTCAAAATCCTTTGCTCCAAAGCATCTAATAACCGGCGTTAGAATCTCTATCCGTTAGCCTGTCAAGCGCATTCTTTCGTTCAAAGCATCTATTTCGAAAAAAGGCAGGGTCTAAACGTCGCGGCGAACGCGGGCGCGCGCAATCGTCCGCACACGTCCTATCTGAACGTCACGCGCGCGATGCGTCAGACAGTCGATTGCCGGTTATAGTGGTAATGTTTGCCAGCGATGTCAGGACGTTAGCGAGCATCACTTGTGCGAACATCGCTTTCGACCGCCCGGCACATCCCTATTAGACCCTCATGGGTGCAGGGTGCTGGCCAATGGTCGAGGGACGATGGACCCCCACGGGGGGTAGAGCCAGCGGGCGCGCGTATATTCCCGTCTTCGGCCAAGTGATCCAAATTTAAATGCCCCAGCTTTCCCTCTATGTCCGGTCCCGGTCTCGACACGTCTGCGCCTGAAAATCTATAGTCACGCTTATGAAAAACTTACTTGCTGATATCCGTGCAGGGTCGCCTATTTTCAGCGTTGAAACCGTAGGCGACGGGTTCGTAATTATCCCGAAACCCGGACAGGAAGCGGCATTTGCCAAAATGATTGACGAACTGTCCTTCCAATCGAACGACGAGTTCGCGATATTCCCGATTACCGATGGGAAAGTAGGCTACTCGCGAGCGACCGTGATGCCGTTCTGATTTTGTGCGATCCGGTGAGCGGATGAGACAAACTGAACTGCATTAGAGTTTGAAGCAGGACAAATCGTTAGGTGCAGTATCGCGGCATTCTGCGATTGTGCATTCTGCATGGCATAGCCACCGCCGCTTCGATACTTATCAAAACAGTTAAGGACGGCGTGTGGGCCCGCACTTAGGTTGTGAACCAAAGCCACCGAACAGTCCGCAGTTTTCAAGAGCGTTGAGCGTGACGGCATTTGGTAGCGGTATGGAAGAGATATTCGCCAGCGTTGAAAACGGGTCCGCGATATTTGACACTCAACGCCTCGGCGATAGCTGGGTAATCTCCCCGAGGGCTGGTCAGGAAACGGCGTTCGATAGGTTGGTTAGCGATCTGACGTTCGGGCACCTATCAACCGTCGTGGTCCTCCCAGTGAGTGACGAGCGGGGCGCATTTGTTCGGGCGGTAATCATGGCTTCTGACGTTCAGGTATAATGCCAGAGATCGGCGGGTGTGCACCTTGATCAGGCCCCATCTGATCAAAACCATCATTCGGTGGCATTGGTTTTCCCCGCTTTAGTTTGATGTCGGGATCGGACTTCATCGCCATCATGTTCCAGTAGACGGCCTTACCGAGTAATTTCGATTTTCGGAAAAGGTTTTCTTCTCCGAGTGCCTCGCGGAGAAATACATTTACTTTCGCATTATACTGGATTTTAAGCTCGGACGATTTACAGTTCACACCTTCGCTCCTGCGCGTGAAATGCATTTTGTTTATGAAAGATAAAGCGAAATGACCGTTCCAATAAGCCAAGCCATGGCTGACTGTTGAAAGTCAGACGGGGGCATTGGCTTTAGTTTCAACTGCTATGTGGTGCTTTTTATCGTTTGATGAACTCCCGGATCATCGCCGCAACTGCGTTCCGTTCAGGCTCACCGAGTTGCGCCCACAGCTTCAAGATCGCCCGTTCAGACGGGGAATGGCCGGTGGGGTCTGGATCGCAATAGAGATCAGCCACACTGCATTGAAGGGCCTGAGAAGCTCGTAGGAGGGTCGAAGCCGAAATGCGATTCGCACCTTTTTCATATTTCTGGATTTGCTGAAAAGTCACACCAAGCGCGGCTCCAAGCTCCGCTTGCGAAAGTCCGAGAGCAACTCGACGTTCGCGTATCGTTTTGCCGATTTGGCCATCGATTGGAGAAATGGTGATTCGACTCATATCTCCGATATACGACCATTTTTGCTACTGTGAAGCTGCGTTTTAGAAGTTGCGGTGACCTGCTTCGATCCGGCAGTTTCGATTGCCGCTGCGTTAGATCGTCCGTGTTTGTTGGCGCGGGCAAACTGTCCATGACGCCATAGGTTCGCAGTGCGTAGGATGGTGGTCGAGCTTTCAATAAGGCGTCAGGCTGGACTTTCGTTGAATGATGGCGTTTGAATACCGACGTTATGGGATGTCTGCTGGATCGCCTCAAAGCGGGTTCGACCGCTTACACCGTGGAGTCGACAGGTGAGGGCGGCTTCGTCCTTTTTTGTCGCGAGGGTCATGCGGACGAATTTACGATCCTCGTCCGCGACCTCGTTAGTCGGTTCCCAAGCGAGTTTGTGATTTTGCCGACGAGTAATGGCTCAAACGGCTATGAGCGGGCTGTGGTTCTACCGTTCTGATGTCGGAGTTCGAGGCTCATGGATTGCCGCTGACTAAATATCAGCATGATCCTTTCCCTTCTGACCGGCGGCATCGACCTGCCGAAACTTGCTGCGGACGTCGCTGACCTTCGCAGAGCAATCGTCCACGCTGCACAAAAAGGCCATCCCCATCTGGGTCCAACGGCGACTGTCGCAGATGTCATCTACTGGATGCGCTGTCGGATCGACGCACTGGAAAACCTCGTCGCAAGCCGCGCCTTCGCACAAGATGTCGAGACGCTGCGCCTCAAGCTTGATCGCGTCGATGACGACAACGCCACGACCAGTGCAGAACTGCACGATGCGATTCAGAAGCTCGCGACGATCAAAGCCAATCACGAGGACATCGCAGCCCTCCGCGCGACCGTTGCCGGTCTGTCTGCCACCGTCGCCGGGCTGCCCGTGAAGATCGACGCCCTGACGGCTGCGAAGCTGTCGGAAGTGAAGGCTCGCAAGGCTCCCGCGAAGAAGTAATTTAGGCCGATTTGGTTGACGCCTCCCGATCTCGTGCGATCATGAGTGAGGGCGGCGCCGCGGCTTGATGTGTGTATTATAAGATACTGAAAATGTTGGGCAAATATGCTCGACAAGTCGGCGACCTGTGGCAGCTTGATAGACATCTATCGCTGCTACGGAGACCCAAGTTTGACGACCAAGAAGAACAATCGTGGTGGTTTCGCCGCTGTCCCCGACCCGGCATTTGCCGAGGGAAGCACGGCGCGTCTCGTGACGGGCCATTCGCTGCAATGGCTCAAGACTCAACCTTCCAAGTCCATCCCGATTTTCTTCTTCTCGCCGCCCTACAATAAGCGTCGCCCCGGCGGCGATAAGTGCGGGGGTGCGCTGTGGAACGCCAAGTTGGCCGAGGGCTACGCCTCGTTCGGCGACAACCTGACCCACGCCGAATATGTCGGATGGATGCACGACCTGCTGGCCGAGTGCTGGCGCGTCCTGAAAGACGACGGTGCGATCTTTTTCCAGCACAAGGATCAGCCGTTCAAAGGCCGTCTGCTGACGCCGGAAGAACTTATCCCTGCGGACATTCTCGCCCATCTGCGTCAGCGCATCATCTGGCATCGTCAGGCGGCCTACACCCCCAACAAGAACTTCCTGAACCCGAGCTTCGAATTCATCCATCTGCTGGCCAAGTCGAGCTTCAAGTTCGCCACGTCGGGCAAGCTGTTTGATGTGCTGTCGATCCGGCCGACTGCGAAGATCGACCCGAACCATCCGGCGCCCATGCCGGTCGAGCTTCCCCAGAAAATCTTCGAACACCTCAAGCCGGAACACGACATCATCTGTGACGTGTTCAGCGGATCGGGGACGACGGGTGTCGCGGCGCGCGCGACTGGTCGCCACTACATCGGGATCGAACTGGACGCGGGCTATAACGCCAAGGCTGCGGAGCGTCTGAACTGCACCGTCGAGACGCTTGCGCCTCCGGTGCCGGTGAAGCGTCAGGCGGTCAAGGCGACGCTTTTCAACGCTGACTGCCTCGTCGCCATGACGAAGCTGGCCGACGAGTCCGTGGACCTGATCGCTGTGGACCTGCCGTATGGGGTGTCGGTCGAGGCGTGGGATAAGATCGTCCCGATGGACAAGATGTTCGGAGAGTTCCGCCGCACTCTTTCCCCCACGGGCAACATCGTCATGACGGCACAAGGCCGGTTCTCGGCCGCGCTGATCGCGGCGGCTCCTGACCTCTACTGCTACTCGATGATCTGGGCGAAGACGCGCAAGACGCAGCATCTGCATAAGGACTATCGCGTCCTCGCCCAGCATGAGGATGTCTTGGTCTTTGCCAAGGGCGGGATGGGGAACAACGCCAAGGTCCACCCGACTTATAACCCGCAGGGTCTGACTGAATTGGACAAGCCGGTCACGTCTCGAAACAGCCTGAACAAGGATACGTTCTACAAGTTGAGCGGGCCGTCCGCGCAGCGGGGTCGCAATCAAACCCATACGAACTGGCCGACTTCGATCCTGTTCTTCCCGAGCGTGGGTCAGCGCGAAAAGGTGAAGGGCAAGGGCAATGCGCCCCAGACCCAAAAGCCCGTCGCCCTTATGGACTACTTGATCCGCACCTTTTCGAACGAAGGCGACACGGTGCTGGATTGCACCATGGGGAGCGGCACGACGGGCGTCGCCGCCCTGCAAGCTGGCCGTCACTTCATCGGCATTGAGATCAGCCCTCGGTTCTTCGAGAACACGGAAGCGCGCCTTCGTGCTGCTGCACCTGATGCAGACTTTGACATCCGCGTTGGCGCGGCCCCTATCGAGCGTTCCACCACGTCGTTGTTGGCCGAAGTGATGGAGCGCAAGCGCGCCGAATATCGCGCATTCAAGGAGCGCGAGAAGGCGGCGAAGACCGCCGCCTAACGCATCCGTCTTCCACGGGCGCGGACCCTGCCCTTATTCAATAGAGAGCCGACATTCGTCCCGGCGAAGAACTTCTTCTCGAACTCCCGGTCCAGTCTGTCGAGGTGCTGACGCTCGTGCTTTTCCTCATCCGCGTTGAGGTATGGACGCCAGTATTCGGCGGCTTGGGCCAGCACGTCGATGCGGTCGTCATGGCGAAGGGCGCCGCGAACGACGGTCATGTTGGTCATTTGGAACAGGCCCCGGCGTAGGCTGTCTGCCTTGAGGTCTTCACGCACCACGGCAAGGTCGATGACCAGACGGTGTTGCTTCATGACCGGCTCAAGCGCGCCGACGATCCGCTTCTCCTTCATGCTGGAGACCTTGTGGCCTTCCAGCTTGCAAGGGTGCTTGCGAGCGAGGATCGGGGACAGCAGTTGGCGGAACATGCCGTCGCCGAAGTTGTCTTCGACCATCACGAGATTGACCTTCTCGTCTCGTGCGATCTCGGCCAGCTTGGTCAGGGTCTCGGTGGACGTGCCGTCCACGAACCCGCCCCACTTCCGAATGTAGATGCGTGTCCCGAGGAACTTGGTGACGACGTAGGCCGTCTCATCCTTGCCGGAACCGGAGGGGTCGATGTGCATCACCGAGCCGGTGAAGTCGGACCAAAGCTCCGAGACATTGAACGGCCGGTAGAGACGGTCGCCTGACCATCCGACGTTCTCGACATCCTTGATCTGGTATTCCGGCGCGGAGGTCCACGCCATGGAGACCGGCCCGCGTCGTGGGTCAACGTCCATGACGATGAGGTCGGAGGTCTTAAGCGGGTAGCGTTCCGCGTCGCTCAACGTCACGTCGAGCATCATCTGAAGCATGAACTCGGCGGCGGTGCCGTCCAGTTCGTTTTCGATCAGCTTGGCGTCGGTGAAGCGGTCGGGATCGGTCGGCGCCCCTCCGAGCTTCGACAGGCCGACAGGCTCACAAAGCTTGGGGTCACGCTCGATGTCGGCGAGCAGCATCGGAGCCAATGCGGCCCCGTAATTCGCCAGCTTGTCGGCGAGTGGATAGCGGGCGGTCCAGATGCGGACGGTGTAGCCGCGCTGCGGAAGGCCGTTGTAAATCGACTCTGCCGTTTGAGGGGTGCCGAGGACGATGATCTCGGACGTGTCGAGCGGCTTGATGATGTTCGAGAACTCGCCGAACAGGTGCCGGAGCTTGTCGCGCTGATCCTCGGTCCATGAGTTTCGTGGGTTCTCAACGTCGTCGCCGATGATGATGTCGGCGCGGTTGCCCGGTAGCTGGCCCGTGATGCCGATGCATTTCACGGAGGGCTGTTTGTCGGCGCCCTTGCCGCCCACGTCGAACGCGAGCGTCGAGGATTTTTGGTCGCGGCCGGGACGCAGCGAACCCCACAGCTTGTCCCCTGCCTCGTGGTAGATGATGCCTTTGATGAGTGAGGCGTTGTCAGCCGCGCCTGTCTCGCCAGCAGAGACGATAAGGACTGTCTTGTTGTTGTCCTTCCAAAGACGCCAGACGACGTAGGCGCATGTCAGGAAGGACTTGCCGATACCGCGAAGGGCTTGGATGGCCCGGCGGGTGGAGCCGCTTTCGAGGAAGCGGGCGATGTCCTCTTGGATGCGGGTCGGCTTGGGGAGGCCGAGAACGTGTTTCCAGACGTAGCGGACGAACGCGATGAAGGACTGCCGAAGAACGTCGGCGAGCGTCAGGTTGGTTGGGATCAAACAGGAGGTGCGCCGCCCAGCCGCCCGCCGGTGAAGGCGAGCGGCGGCAAGCGAGGGGTCTTGGGTTTTAGTTCGGGGTCATGCCCGAAAGAATCTCGGCGTCGAGGTCGATGTCAGCCAGTTGAGCGGCAAGGTTCTCGACGACTTTGGAGCCAGCCGGTGCGCTCACGCCGTTGTCCTTGAGAAACTTGAGGGCCTGACTGATTAGCTGTGGCGAGATCGCATACGACGGGTCGTTCGGATTCATCTCTGCGCGGAGATTGGCACGGTCCAGTTCGTTCGACAGCAGCAGCGCGACGAGGCGGTGCATGGTGTCGAGTTCGCCTTCCGACGCGCGGACGTGGGTTTTGATCTGATCGATCATGGCTTCACCAGATCGACAAGGAAACCGGCCAGACCGCCGATTGCTGCTGCGGCGCCCATGACCCAGAACTTGGCGTTCTCAAGCGAGCGCGTTCGGGTTTCGAGTGTGTCGTGCCGACCCTGCAAGGTCTCCATGAACCTGATGTAGGTGGCAAGCTGGCCTTTGATTTCCCCGAGGATCAGCACCAAGGCTGGGTCGGAGTTCGATGTATTTGGAGTGGGGTCCATTAGACCTTTCGATTGTGGGTATGAGGGTTAGATCGCGTCGCCAGCCGTGTATTGGAAGTCGAGCGTGAGTTCGTAGCTGCGACCGCCGACGACGACCGAACAGTAGGCTTGCCCGAAGGCTTGGTAGGTGAAGCCCGTCGGCGAATAGGTCGGCCCGGTGAACGTCGCAGACGCCCCGCTGCTGTAAGCATCCCCGCCCCACGAGTAGGAGGTTGGGGCGAGATAGGGCGTCACCGAAATCCCGAAGGTGATCCGGTCGTATTGCTGACGGTTCCAGTCGCCGAACCCCATCTGCACCTGCTCGTAGCTGGTGATGATGAGGCGGACGGTGCGGGAGGATTTGCCCCAGAAATCGTTCGGCATCATCAGCGACGAGGAGTGGATGCCAGCCAAGTCTCGCACACGTTGATCGGTCAGCGAGAGTTCGCCGGTGATCCCGAGTTCGGCTTTGATTTGGTCGATGCTGATTGACCCGGAAGTTGGGAGAGTCATTAGACCCTCCCTTCCAGCCGACCGATCCGGGCATCGGCGTCTTTCAAAGCCTCGACAAGCAAGGCCACGACGGGACCGTATTGGACACCCTTGATACCGTCCGCGTCCTCGGTGACGAGGGTGGGTAGGACAGTCTCAAGGTCTTGGGCGATGAAGCCCAGCGAGGCCATGCCCGACGCGATCCAATCAAACGTCACACCTTCAAGGGCGCGGACCTTGGACATGGCGTCGGTGATCGGAGCGATGTTCGTCTTAAGGCGCCTATCGGATTCACCGACGACGGTGTTGGCGCGGACTTGTGCCGAGCAATAGAAGTTCTTGCCGTTGTAGACGCGAACCCAGTCATTGTCGGACATGTGGAAGCCGCCGCCGTGCTGTTCCCAATAGATGCCCGAGCCGGTGCCTCTGACACGAAACCAGTGTCCGAACCCCGAGTAGACCTGTGAGGTCGCATAGAAGCTCTGGGTATAGACGTTGCCATTCTCGGCATTGATGCTGCCGCCCATCGTGGCTTCGTTGTTTTCCAGATTGATCGTCAAAGGCCAGCGGCCATTGACGGTCTCCCATGCCTCCGAGTCGTTGCCAGAGCCACGCAGGAAATGCATGACGTTGGAGTTGACGTGGATCATCGCCGAACGGCTGTCGGTATCCTTGAAGTAGATGGTCGGCGAACCGCCTCTGATCTTGAGGTAGTTTCCCAGAGTTGAAAGCCCGCTGGTCGCTTCAAGGAAGCCGCCATTGTCGATGGACACGACCCTCTGATCGTCGGAGTTTCGGAACTCGTGGCCGCCGCGCGAGCGATAATACGACCGTCCATTGCTGGCGAAGTAGAACCGTTCGTTTCCGTCACGGGTGGGAATCCAACCGTCGTTGAACCTCTCCATGCGCGACAGCGGATCGAAGTTCTTGCTCGTCCAAAACTCGTAATACTGGTTGCCCGTGGACCATCCGCCAAAAAGCCAACGACCACTATCCAGCATCCCGAAATAAGTGCCGTATTGGCCCGGCCGGTGGAACTTCATCCACGCGCCATAGCCTGCACCTTGGCCCCGAACTTCCAGCGTGGCGAAAGCCCCGCCATCTGTAGGATTCTGGCTTGATGTGAACGTGAGTTGCTTCGAAAGGGTCTGCTCGGCGCCACCCTCTGTCAAAACGTCGCCGTTCTGTTTGCCGGTCTCGCTGTAGGCGCGAACGTGGTTGTTCGTTCCCCGTGCGGTAAGGTGAAGAGAGGTCGTGGATTGGAGATCGAAGCGACCGCCAGCCCATGCCAGACGGGCGTGATAGTCAGTCGTGCTATCGGCAGACAGGTCAATGTATGGGCCGTAGCCGTTGCTGTCATTTCGTAGTTCGACCCAACCACGGTTCACGTCGGTTCGTGATCCGCTGTCGGCCGGGCCAACACGCAGTTGATCGCCCGCAATATGAGCATTCGTCGCGATGTAGAGACCACCGCTCAAACCATAGAACCAACCGTTCTGATCGAACCGCCAGTAGCGTTCCGAGCCAGCCGCGCCCGTCTTAAGAACCGAATGGTTGCCGTCTGGGTAGAGAAGGCCGGTGTTGAATTTCAGGTTGGTCACCGTCGCCGCTGAACCGCTGGCGATCTTCCCGTTGAGCGCGTCCAGCAGACCGTTAACATCGGTGATGTTGTGTAGGTGAGCCGTTGACGGGTAGGTCGAAGGCTTGCCAGTGATCGTGTCCCAAGCATGGACGTGACCCGCCGTCGCCCGGCTCTCAAGCGCAGCCTGTAGGCCGCTGACATTGGCGATGTCGGAAGGGAAGATCGTCGGACGATCCGTGATGCTGGTCCAAGCATGGACGTGACCAGTTAGCGACCGCGCGTCGAGGGCCAATTGCAGGTTGGCGACATCGGCGATGACGTGGCCATGGCCGACGTTGGACTTGCCGTCCAAGGCCGATTGCAGCCCCGCGACGTTGACGATGTTCGAGGGGAAGAACGACGGCTTATCCGCGATGACGGACCACACCGGCGTCACGTCGCCTTGCTCGATGTAGTTAGCTTCGATGTTCTTGGCGCCCGATCCGCCGTAGACCCAGCGGCGACCGTCCAAGGTCGCGACCAGTGTTCCGGGTCGGATGCCGTTCTGTTGGGTTGTCGTCAGGTTGGCGATGCCGCCAGTCGAGACGACGGGGGTCTGACCGACGAGAACCGGGATGCGCGCCGGGTCGATCATGCCTTCGAGGCGAGACGAAGCGAGCGTGTCCGATTTCTTGTCGTAGAGGTTCGGATCGAACGTCGCAGCCAAGGCTGCGGACGCTGCTGCATCCAGAGCGTCTTGAGCCACGAGGGCGGCGTTGTCGGCTACCTCTCCGGCAAGCTGTTCGACGATCTCCCGATCCTCCGACGAGGACTGCCCGGAGCCTTGGGCGAGTTCGGCCCAATAGCGAGCGTTGGCCTCGTGGGTGCCAGCGTGATTTCGATGTTCCTGCGCGAGGTTGCGCGCATCGACCGCCGCGCCGCGAGCCGCTTCCGAAAGGATGCGCTGGGCGTCGGAGCGGTCGGCGTGACCCTTCGCCAGATCGCGCGCCAGTTCGGCCGCCACCTTGGCAACGGAGGCTTGCGCCGCCGGGCCGGAGGTCATGTCGCTGAACGATGCGGGCGAAGGAACGAGGATTTCACGGCCGCCCAAATCCACGAAGGGATAGCGGCCGTCATTGTTGGGTCCACCATCGGCGGACCCACCCAGCCAAGCAGTGACGGCTTTCGTCTGCTGCTCTGATTTTCCGATGAGGTCTTCAATCTGCTGGGCGAGAGTGGTGATCGTCAGCCCGCTCATTCGACCTTACTCCTTGTCGGAAGCCGGTTCGGCCTCGGAGGGGACGTCTTTTTCGAGCGATTGCTGCGCGACCGTGAAGCCGAGTTGTGCGCCTTGCAGCGCGGCCCGGACGGCGGTCAGTTGGGAGTTGATTGCCTCAAGTTGTTCGAGGGCGCGGGCCTTGCCGGTCAGAAGTTCAGCTTCTTGCTTGACGAGGGTTTGATACTGCTCCGCAGCGGTAGGGGTCTGGGACATGCGTCTCCTGAATGGGTTTGTGGGGTAGTGATATTTAGCCGTGCGACCGGCCCGTTAAGGCCGGTCTCATGGTCATGCCGTAATGATTGGTTGGTCGCCGCCGCCACCGCCGCCGCCCGGATCGTAGGGGTCGTAGCCGCCACCGCCGCCACCACCTGACGAACCGCCACCTGATCCGACGCCGCCGCCGGAACCAGTGCCGCCGCCGAGTGTCGAGGTGTTGTTCTTCATCTCTGTGACCTTGCCGTAGCGGGCGGTCACAGTCTGGGTGGACATGTTCGAGGTGAAGTAGACTTGGACGTAGTAGTGCCAGTTCCCGCCTTCACCCGGACGGTCGAGGAACTTCATGGGAAGGGAGCCTTGCCATGTGTCGTTCGCCATGCCGGAGCCGTTCAGTTGAACGGACTGAAGGACCGTGCCGCCGTCGTTTCCGCGCGAGCGAATAAGCTGCACGACGGCCACGAATGATCCGCCCGCGTTGTGGGTGAAAGTCCCATAGGCGTTAAAGTCGATGTCGATTGGGCTGTCCGCCTTTTCGACGCCGATCCAAAGGCCATGAATACGGGTCGGGGTGGTGTTGTTGAGCGTGATCGTCGCCGCGTTGTAGGCGACTTCGGTATTGCTGACGGTGTTGTTGACCAGTCGGGTGTGATTGATCGAGCCACTGACGAGAAGGTCGCCGTAGATTTCGACGTTCGAGTTGAAGCGGACCCGGCCGTTGACCAGCGACATGATCTTGACCGGCGCACCCCCGCCCGGAGCCACGAACGACATCTCATCGGCGACAAAGGCGAGTGTCCCATAGGAGCCGTTGTTGTTCGCTGTGATCCCGGTGATGTGGCCGTTGGAATTAAGGGCGATGCTCCACCGGGCGTTCAGGCCGTTCGTCACCTGCGTCAGGGTCGTGATCGACGCGGTGTTGCCGCCCACCGTGTTCTGCACATTCTGGATGGTCTGTGAGAGCGCACTGTCGGCATTGGCGCGAGCCGTCGCTTCGTTGACCACGGAGGCCGAGACGGAGCCGACTGCGGCATCAATCCCCGACAGTCGGGTGCCAAGGCTGTAGCCGGGACCGACTTCGACCCGATTTAGGTCCAGCGTGAAGACGGACTGATTGTTGCGGAAGGCGCCAAGGACGGCGAACTGTTGGGCGATGGCCCCGTTTGCGTTTGCACGAGCCGTGGCCTCGTTCTGGATGGCCGTCGAGTTCTGACCGACCTGAACGGCCAGCGATTGCCGGGCTTGAGCTTCCGCCTGATCGGCTGCCACGCGAGCGTTCGTTTCGGTCAGGACCGCCGCTGCGATGTCACCGGCGATCTTCGTCGCCAGAGCCGTCCGCTGCGCCGCTTCTGCTGACACCGCGTTGGTGCGGGCCGTGACTTCTGTTGCGATAGCAGCGGTGTTGTCGTCAGTCTTCGCCCCGACGCTATCAATGCGTTGAGACAAAGATTGGTCTTGGCTGGCCCGCGTAGTCGCCTCGCTCGTGACGAGGGCCTGTGCGTTGGTCCCGGCCGTCGCCACCATCTGGTTCAGGCGTTGGGTGAAGGACTCCGTGGGGCCGACGAGAACCTTGTTCAGGTCCAGTAGGAAAGCCGTGTTGTTGGCGTTCTTGGCGCCCAGCAACGAGAGGGTTTGAGCGAGCGCACCATCCGCGTTTGATCGGGCGATCTGCTCGGCGGTGATGCTGGCGTCGAAACCATTTGCCCGAGCTACCAGAAGGTCGATGCGGTCAGCTTGCGCCGACACGGCATCCGCTCTCGCCGTCGCTTCGGAGATGATCTTCGCCGCGTTGTCGTTAGCCTTGGCCGTGATCGCCGAGAGGCGTTGGCCAAGGCTTTCGTTCGTGCCGACGCGGACGGTATTGAGGTCCAGCACGAAGGCGTTGTTCGAACCATTCTTGGCGCCGATCAGTGCCAGCGTTGAAGCCAGCGCGACATCTCCTTCGACGCGCTGTTGCGCTTCGTTCTGGATGACCGTCGCAATGCCCGTCCCGTCTTCAAAGTTGACGAGGGAGTCCACCAGATCGGTGATCGTATCGACGCGGAGTTCGAGGCCCGTCGTCCGGGCCGTAGTGTTGGCCACGATCCCGTCGAGGGTGTCGGTTCGGAATGCCTGATCGGCGAGGGCGAATGATTGGTCGAGGATGCGTTCGGCCGAGAGGTCGATGCTGGCCAGCGCGTCTCGGAATCGGTTGAGCGCACCGTCTCCCATTTCCGAGGTCAGGATCAGTTCGTCCATGATGGCGTCAGGCGTGGTGACGACGCCGAGGTGATCGCCAAGCCGAACCTGCGCCCGGTCGAGTGAGCCGGTGTAGAGGTCGTCCAGTTCCTGAAGGCGATAGAGGTTCTGAAGATTGGCGCGGTTCAGTTCGTCCGCTGTGAGGTTCGCCCCGTTTTTGAAGTCCACGAGGGCAGTGCTGATCGGCGTCTCACGACGGATTTGCAGGACGCTGTTTTCGGCCGGAGGCTGACGAAGACGGATGCGGCTGTCAGAGACCCATTCGAAGAACGGGATGGAGCCGTTGAGCGTGACCCGAATGTGGGTCCGGTCGAGGAAGGGGACTGCAAGATCGAACTCTTGCTGGCCTCCCGTCACGATGTATTGGGCGCGGGTCTGGTGAGACATTGATCCTTTCGTTCACCCACGACGAAAGGCCCGGCCGCGTGAGCGACCGGGCGATCCGGGTGGATTGTGGTTGGTGTTATTGGCCGGGTTGGAAGTTCATGATGGCGGACATGTCGCCTTGGCTGACGCCGTAGCGTCTGGCGTTGGCTTGGGTCTGCCAGCTATTCCAGCCCTCTTGAGCAGCCCGCTCGTTGGCTTTTGCCCCGCCTGTTCGGTTCACCATTTCCCGAAGTTCGGGAACGGCGCCGTTGCGGATCGAGGCGTTTGCCAAGCGGCGATATTGCGAGACCGTTTCCTTGATGCTGGCGGCTCGTTGCGGATCGCCCATGAGGGCGTATTCGCGTGACTGGATCAGCGATCCCAAAGCCTCGTGCATGTTCTGGCCGGTGTAGGGATGGCGATAGCCTTGGCCCTGATATTCCAGAACCGAGGCGTGTTCGCGCTTCGTGATCTTCTGCTCGTTGAACCGCTCCGGTGGGCGTTGCGCCATTCGGAGTTCCGGGTCGGCAGTCGAGAGAGCCGAGACCTCGCGGCGCACGATGTCGTCAACGGTTTGGCTGACGCGCGTCGGCTGGACCAATCCCTCGAACAGGCCGTCGTCCTTATCCTTGCGGATGACGGGGAGACCGAGCCAGTCACGACGCTCGGGCAGGGATTGCGAGAGGGTCGGGATATTGGCCGCGAGATGTTCGAGCAGACCGCTCGCCTCGCGCATCACCGGGTCTTGGGTTTGGGCGAGGTTTCGGACGACAGCCGGAATAGCGGACGAGCCGATTTTCTTCATGACCTCCTTGCCGAAGCGTTCGCCCCGGTCGGTGTCACCTGCCGTGAATGACGGGTCGATCATGTCCCAGAAATCACCGACACCCTGCAACGCCGCCTTGTTGACGATGTTGTTCACGATGGCTGCGAGAACGCCGCCGCCGATGCCTTGCAGCATGTCGTCGTCGTTGATGTCGTGGTCCCTAAAGACCCTGCTCATGTCCGCGACGATGCCGAGCATTTCGGCCACCGGAGAGAGTTGCTGATACTGGAACCAGCGACCGCCGAGCCGGATCGAATACGACTTCACGCCGTCCTCTTCCTCCGCTGCTGATCGCTTGCCGACGAGATCGCCGTTCGCAAACAGGAGGCCCGCCGTCGCCATGAAACCCATGCCGGTCACGAGGCGAGCCATCGCCAAATCGGCTTCGGCCCCGCCGCGTTCAAGCGACTGATCCAGCCCACGAAGGGCGGCAGTGTAGTTCTTGAACTTCGTCCGGTTCTCGCCGAGGGCGGCGAACAGGATCGGGTTGCGGTCGAACATGCCAGCCCGAACAAGATTGATCGGGGTCCGCAGGAACGGGACAAACAAAGCTCGGAACAGACGGTGTTGGCCCAAAGCCTGTTCCCACTTTTTGAGGGTGGGGCCGCTGTTCTGGAAGGTCATCAGTCGGGCGTAGTCGTCGGCCATCGCATGGAGATCGACAGCCGCCAGCACATCGGCAGCTTGGTAGAGGGTCTGATCCTTGCCGTAGTTTTTGGCCGGATCGTAGGTCTCGCCAGACAGTTCGAAGACCGACTTGGCGCGGTAGATCGCAGCCGACGACGGGCGGTTGGCAACTGCGTCCATGACGCGGCTGAACTCCTTGGCCTGATCGGCGCCCTTGAGGCGAGCCGAGCGATACGAAGCCTCACGCACCGACAGAGCGTTCAACTGCATCTTGTAGGTCATCGCCTTGGCGAACTCGTCCATCGCGATAGACGGGCGGTGGCCCAGCGTTCGAATGGTTGAGAAGATCGCGGCGCCCGCCATGTCGGGGATCGACTGGACAGGGTTCTGTTTCCAGCGCGCCTTTCGTTGGGGGTTGATGAGGAACGGCTGATTGAAGGCCGCATCGCCGAGCGACGATGCACCGTCTCGAACAGGAGCCGCCGTCTTGAAGGCTTGGAAGCCCGCACGGCTGGCGTCGGCGAAGGATTGGTAGATGCCCGCCACATAGGCGTTGGCCTCGCGGAAGGTGACGCCCTCGACCGAAGCCTTCGAACCGGAGAAGGCCCGGCGCAGAGGTGTCGTCACACCGGCGGCGACGTAGCGTTCGCCGACCGACAGACCGGCGTGAAGCACCGAACCCACGGCGTTGCGGACGGCAGTCGCGGGCGTCGTGAGGTAGCCCATGACGACGTAATATGAGAGGTAATCCTCCCAGCCCATCGCCCGCATCTTGCGAACTTCGTCCTTGAAGCCTTTGGCCCCGCCGGTCTTGTTCGCCTTCATCAGCGCGTCCAGCGCATCGCCCATTTCATCGCCCTTCATCCCGCCGCCCATGGCGTCGGACAGGTCGTTGATGGACTGCTGAAGGTCGTTGAAGGTTCGTGCGCGATGCTTGGTCGCCTTCATGATGTTCAACGCACGAGCCACTTCCGACTTCGCGCCGCCCGCCATCGCGTCGAACATCTGTGTCGCCTGTAGGTGGGCGGCCAGATCGGACACGTCGTTCGCGGTCGCCTTGCCGTTGGCCATCTTGGCGCGGACATCGGCGACCTTCGTCACGAGGTGATCGACGTGCTGCATAGCGAGCGTTTCAAGCGCATGGATTTTGGACGAGACGCCGAACTCTGACGTGATGTCGGCGTGAGCCTTCACGACATCGGAGGTCGTCAGACCGAAGGTCTGCTGGCGATCCTGAACCGACTTCCACGACTTCGGCGCGTCACCGGCCGCGTCGTATAGGGGCTTGAAGATTTGCCCCATGACGTTCGCCAGTTCTTCGAAGCTGTCCGGGTCATTGACCAACTCGTCGAAGTCGAACACGTCGGCGTTCCAGTGGCTGGGGCCGTCCGCGATCTCGTCGCCCTGCTTGCCGAGCCAGCGAACGAAGGCGTCCACCTGCTCGGGTTTGACGAACTTTTTCAGACTGTCGAGGTGAGCCATCGCCGCTTTGGCGCGCTCCGGCGAACCGGCCAGTCCCCAATCGACGCCGTTCCAGCGTTCGTCTGCCTTGGTCTTGGTGTCGGCTCCGGCGGTGCGGGCTTCGGCTTCAAGGTCTTCGAACGACGGACCCTTGGCGCGAGGTTCTTCGACACGCATCGGCAATGCGGACACCGGCCCCTTTTGCACCGGGCGGAATGTCATGTCGTCGAGTGACAACATCGGCAGGTTTACGCTGTCAGACAGGTCGAGTTCATCGCGCATCGCTTGGTCGAGTTCGACCATGGAAGGTCGAGGCTCATTGTTGCGGATGCGGCGGATCAACGATCCGGCGCCTTCAAAGGCGCCTGTGAAAGCCGCGCCCGCGCCAGCACTCGCGAGGGTGCGGAGGCCGCTGTAGTTGTCTTGGACGCCAGCCGACAGGGCGTCGGTCTGCGATAGGACATCCGTCGCTCCGGCGACCAGACCTTGAACGCCTACCTTCATCCAGAGCGAAGAGCCGCCGGTGATGTAGGACGTTGGATCGACGGCCGAGCCGCCGAGAACGCCGAGTAGTGCGGCGCCGCCATGCAGACCCTTGCCAACCAAGCCGCCTTCAGCTTCCCAGAAGGGATCGGCGGCAGACTCTCGTGCGAACTCCTGACGGCGTTGACGCTCGTTGGAGATCGCAGTGTCGGCGGCGCGACGGGTGTCTCGGGTCTTGTCGGTCACATCCGTCAGGACGCCGACCGAGTTATAGAGCCTTGAGGCGAGGCGGATGGGGTTCAGGGTCTGGCGACCCGCGATGTCGGTAGCCGCTCGCGTGTCGCCCCGTTGCGAAGCGTCGATGTAATCGGCGGTGTCGTCGAGACCCGCTCGCCAACCTTCGGCGATGAAGTTGGTATTCCACGTGTCCGAGAACACGTCGCCAAGACGTTCGCCCAGCGAGCGTTTGTCCTTGGGCGCGGACAGCGAGACCGCCGCCGAGCGACGGTCCCGTTGTTGTTCTTGAGCTTGCCCGTAATGGCGGGCCATTTCACGTTCGATGACGCTGTGCGGGGTGTTGTCAGGGAAGGTGATGACAGCCCCATCAGGGCCTCTAACAGTGATGCTCATTCAGTCCTTTCATCGGGCCGGGACGAGTCCTTGGCCGGGGATGTATTGAAGTTGTGCGGGGGCTTGCGTGGTTGTCCCGGTCTGGCCGGGGACGCGCGCATTGCCCGTTCCACCCGGAGGTGGAACCGCAGCGATAGTGGTTGTGCCGCCGCCATTTCGGAGGAAGCCGCCATAGCTTCGGACGATGGCGTCAGCGGCTTGCATGGGGTCTTCCCCATTGGCGAGACGGCGTTCGAACTCATTTTCCCCTTGGGTCACGAGCCGCAGCATGTGCGGTGGAACGGCGCCGCCGACGCCTTGCGTCACCATGGATCGCAGAGACCCAGAGACGTAGCCACGGGCGTTGCCGACGATCTGCTGTTGGGCCGGATCGCGACCAGCATCGCCGCGTGAACCGCTGGCCGCACGGGTGCGAACCTCGATGTAGGCGCGGGTAGCGGCGCGGCCCGTTCCGAAGCGACCGGCGCGATAATCGGAGTCAGCCTGAGAGGCGATGCTGGCATAGTTCGGGTTGTTCGCCGCGAAGCGTTCGCCGTAGCGCAGCACCAAATCATCGTCGGCTTCACCGTCGAGCGTGGTGTCGCGAAGCGAGCGGAAGGCGTTGTTCATGGTCATGCCTTCACCGGGTTCCAGCACGTTCGAGCGAACGGCCTGTTCGATGGTGTCGGACACATCCTCGCCACGGCTGGCGCGCGCCCATAGGTCCATCGTCAGTTCGTCTTTCGTCGCCTGACGGGCCTGTTCGGTTTTGCGCTCCGTGTCGCCTTCGATGCTGTCGATGGCATTGAGGATGCGGACCTGTTGAGCCGGGTTCAGAAGTGAGCGGCCGGGCAGTCGGGGACGACGCGCCGGTTCGATCTCGGCCGAAGCCGTCTCGACGTTGGCGGCGGGAGCAGCCGCCATGGCTTGGGTCTCGGAGCCGACGATAGTGCGCGGGTCTTTTCGCTCGCCATTGGCGTCGCGGTAGGTCCAGTGCAGATGCGGGCCGGTCGAGTTGCCGGTGTTGCCAGACGCAGCGACCTGCTGGCCTTGGGTCACGGTATCCCCGACCTTCACGCCGATGCTGTCGAGATGGGCGAACCCGGTCGTCGAGCCGTCAGAGTGACGAAGGATCAGGGTGTTGCCGCCGCGTCCACGGACGCCAGCCACTTCGACCACGCCATCGGCCGGAGCCGAAACCGGCGTTCCAACCGGAACGGCGATGTCGATGCCGCCATGATTGGTCGAGGCGCCGGGCAGAGGTGCGCGACGCGCGCCCATGCCGGAGGTGACGCGATCCATGTTGGTGACCGGGGCAGCGTAAGTCTGGCGCGTCGGCGCCGGAGCAGGTGCAGCGGGCGCCGGGGCTTGAACCGGTGGGAGGGGCTGACCCTCAATCGTGTTGTTGAAGGCGACCACATCCGGGTCGCTCGGATCGCGAGCGTCCAAGAGGTTTTGCAGGGCGGTCGTGTCGCCCGTTTCTTGAGCGTAGGCCACGACGCCGTTGACCAGTGCTTCTTGCACCGCGTCACCGTTCAGGCCCGCTTCAGTCAGACGGCTGCGCTCGGCCGCAAGGTCGAAACCTTCGCCACGCTGTAGGCCGGAGACCGCATTGCCGACTGTGAGATCGAGCAGTTCCTTGTCGGTCTTCTCTTTCATCATCGCGTTGGCGCGCGTGTCGAGATCGCCGGTCCATCGGATCAGTCGTCCCGCGACCTGACGCTGAACGTCGGGCTGAGTGAACAGATCGCCGGATTCGGCGATGAACTCGCGGTTCCGCTCCATCATGAATTCGTCGATGTCGTCAGGCGTCGCACCGCTGTTGATGCGGCGTTCGATTTCCTGTGCGGTCTCGGTCTCGAACTTGGTCTGGCGAGCCGCCGCCGTGGTCGAGTGATAGGCGCGCTCATAGGCGACGGACTGCGCCATGGCCGGGTCCATCACGCCGCCGGAAGCGGCGTCGGTCTGACCCTGTGCGAAGTCGTCTTCCGCCTGAACGCGGCGTTCGGCGATGTCGTTTTCGTAGAAGGCTGCTGCGTTCTGGCGAGCGAGGCCGAAGAAGTCGCGGATGGCGTCAGACTGACCGCCGTCGCCACGGAAGGCGGAACGGAGATCGGCGGTGACGCGCACGTCTGCTGAACGGGTCTCGCGGTTGACCGGCAGGATGGCGTCACGGTTGTTCGTGATGCGGTCCTGTGCGGTGCGGCGGATGCTGTTGCGGGAAAGATCAGCCATTCAGAGACGGACCTTTCGACGCCGCGTCCTGAGACAGCTTGATACCCTTGCCTTGGTAGTAGCCGCCGACGCCAGCTTGGGCGATGCGGAGGCCAGCACCGAGGATGGTCGGTCGGTTGATGCGGGAATACATGGAGTTCGCTTCGGCTGCGGCCGCTTTCTGCTGGTTGTCAGCGTTCTGGTTGGTTCGCTCGGCGGCGAGCGCGTTTTGCATGACGCTATCGTTCAGAAGGTCGGTCACGCTTCCGCTGATATTTAGCCCTGCCTGACCGGCGGCGACCTTGATGCGGGCCTGTTCACGGCGTGCCTGACGCTGGCGGTCGTTGAGTTCGGCGACCTGCTGCGACGCGATTTGCTGCTGCTGTGTCGCAAGCTGTTGGTCGATGGCGCGGGTCTGGTTTTTGGCGGACTGGATTTCGCCGATGACTTGGGTGGCGGTTCCGACGACTGCGAGGGTCGTCATGACCGTGATCGGATCACAGATGGGTTGGTCCCTCCCTTGTATGAGACATGAGGTAGAAAGGGCGGCGTTCGCGCCCGTGGGTGAGATCGACTTGCTCAATCTCGAACCCGGCCCAGAGCAGCCAGTGGATCGACTGGTGATTGCGGGCGTCGATGTAGTTGGAAAGGTGGGGCCAGTTGAGGTGCCAGCGGTCCACGAAGTTCGGGGTGGCCCGGCCGATGGCCAGCTTGGCTCTCGGCTTCTCCATACCGTTCGCCCCGATCATCCAGACGATCCCGCCATCGGCCGCGCCGAAGACGCAAATGGCCTTGTCGTTGTCGGTGATGATCCAACCGTCCACGGACTGCATGACGCTGACGGTGAGCAAATGGAGCGGATCGGGATCGCCGATCTTGAGCATGGGATTGGTGGCTTTCATCTCGTCCCAATCGCCGGGGCGAAGGTCGGAACAGATATCTTCCAGCCATGCGATGGTCTGCTCGGCCGACACGTCGGCGAGGTCGTGGAATTCGATCATGGGAAAAGGGTGGGCCTGACCGCCCGAAGGCGGTCAGACTCGTGCGCGGTTGTTGTAGGTCGCTTCCCACTCTGCGCTGATGAAGGTGGAGGCGAACGGCGTGTCGTTCTCGATGCGGATGCGCGCCAAGTGGTTCTGTCCGAACACCATGAAGCGGTAGGCGCCGGTCCCGTAGGTCGGCGTGTTCAGCTTGAAGTATCCGGCCCCGATGGTGCGACCCGTCATGTCCGAGAGCTTCGTCGGCACGACCTCATCGACGGTATCGTCTGACCCATAGGGCGCGACGAATGTCTTGAAGTAGGCCGTGTCTGCATAGTTCACCGTGAAAGACCGCATGACCTGACGGCCGGTCGTGACGGCCACGCCATCGGATCGACGGACGAACTGTTTCGAGAACTGGAAGGCGAAGGTGTAGCCCTCGCCGACGATGACCGGCGCCATGATCTCCTGACCCGGCACAGAGACGATGTTGTCCGTGAGCCATTGGTAGGTTGAAGGGTCGATCAGCGTTTCCCGGCGCCCTCCGAACCCTGTGGTGCGGACCATCTGAAAACGGTCTTTGGCCGGGCGGAACGGGAGGGTGAAGTAGGTCCGGTTCTCGGTCGTGTTGAATTCGCCGGTGGCGACGGTGCGACGGTCGAGGTGGATTTGAGCCGACGTTTCGGCCGGGATCGCGCCCGACTGAAGGTTGATCTTCTCAAGCCACAGGCCATCAGCCCGCTGCAAGACGAGGAACAAGACGCCTTTGAGGTAGGCCCCCGAGACGATCTTCGTCCCGGCCCCGAAGTCCCAACGATGCCAAGCCGACTGCGCTTTCTCGTCCGAAGAGGTCCAGTAGAACTGATATGCGAAAATGCTTTGAGCCGATCCATGCGTTAGAACGAACAATGAGTTCAGGTCGTCGGCTGCGATCAGACCATGCACACCGGCAGGGATGTAGGTCGGGCAGTGCGCTGTCACGTCGGCGGCCGAAGTCGCGTCAGTGCCAGACAGGCGGGTATATTCGCGGATGCTGGCGAAGCCGGAGCGTTCGACTGCGAAGTAGATTTCGGAGCCGAGAGCCGCGAGGCCAGCCGCCGTGTTGACGGTGTAGTTCGTGGTCGGGCGCATCGCGATTGAGGCGGTCGTCAAACCCATCTCGCCGTTGGTCAACGAGAACTGTGTTTGATCCGAAGTCAGGAAGATGCCGTCGTTGTGGGCCACGGCGTCGAAGAGCTTGGCCACCTTCGTCGAGGTCGCCCCGACTTCGATCCGGTCGGTGTCCAGATAGTCGAGTTGATCCATTCGCCAGAAGTTTCCGAACATGCCGGATTCCGACATGACCACGGCCTCGTCGAACAGGAACGACAGGCGGTTCTGATAGAAGAAAACCTTCTGGATCGTGCGGCCGATGAAGCCCGGCGTAGGGTTGGTCGCCTCGTCGCCGAGACGACGCGGCGCCCACGAGAAGGGAGCGAATGTGAACGTGCCGTCCGCTTCCGAGATCAGGGCGTGGGGCATGGTGCGGTAGTCGATGGCGTTGACCAGACCCGGCATGACGCACTGTTTCCAGACGCCGCCGCTGCGACGCAGATAGTAGCTGACGAAGCCGGAGCTTTCGTCGCCTTGGACGCGATAGATCGCGCCTTCCGGTGCAGTCTCGGGGAGCTTGTCGGAACGCTGAACCGTGCCAGTCAGAACGCCGCCAGACGGGTTAGGCTGATACTGGTAAGGGACGCCGGGTCCGAAATCGACGCCGTTCGAGTCCGTGCCGTAGTGGCGATTGACCCAGATTTGGTAGGCTTGATCGGGCTGTTGGTCGTCGCCAACCGCGCCCATGGCGCAGACCTTCTTGCGGTTCACGAGGAAGCTGTAGTCAGCCACGGTGAACATCGACAGGTCGCCCGCATAATCGGCGATCCCTTGCAGATAGCCCCAACCGCCGGGAGCGTTTACCTGACGCTCTTGGCCGGTCTGACTATCGAAGACACGGATGCGTTCGTCGGTGATCGTGACGACGTATTGCTCTTCGGTGTTGCGGTTGATTGTGTGAACGAAGACGTTGTTCGGCGCCGTCTCCATCAGCCGGGCGACACGCTCGGTCGGCGGACGTTTGCCGAGACCGTCAGCGATAGACGAGAAGCCGTTGAGTTGGCTTTCCAGTTGATCGGTCGAACGAACAAGGTCGGATTGCTGGGAGACGCCGCCGATGAGAGCCGGGATAGCCCCGGTCATCAGGCTCATTCAGACCCCCAGACACGACGGCCACGGATCAGCTTTCGGCCGACGCGCGGATTGTCGAAGATGTTGATGTCGGAGATCGCGGTCTGGTCGCGGCGCAGGTTGATCCACGCGCGCTGCTCGTCTTCTTGGGCGAAGCGTTCGCGTTGAGCGTCGCCAACGTAGTCTGCAAGGAAGAGGCGACCGGCCTTAACGGCGGCGAAGACGCGCGCCAGTTCGGGGAGAGCTTCGTAGGTATAGGACCAACGGACGCGGACCTTCACCGGCTCGGTGATCGTCCAAGTCAGGTTCGCCTTGTCCCAAAGGCACATTGTCTCGCGGGTCGGGTGACGCCGCTGCACGAGGTTTTGGCGCGGGTCCATCGGATTGACGGACATGGCCCCGGCCGGAATGGCGATGACGCCTTCGAAGTCGGGCGTGAGAACGTAGTTCTCGTCGGTATTGAACGAGAAGCCGTGCGAGCAGACCTCGCGGACGACGTTGGCCAGATGGCCACGAGCGATGTTTTGATCGCTGATCGTGCCGGAGAAGCTGTTGACTGGTGCTTGGCCGGTAGCGGCCAGCATGGAGTTCACGGCCTCAAGTTCCGTGAGCGGCGCAGCCATCATGGCGCGGCCTCCTTTCGGAACGAGGATGAAAAAAAGGGCCGCCCCCTTTCGGAGGGCGACCCTTTCATTGGTTCGGTGTGTGCCTGACCGGGATTAGGTCGGGGCGCCGGTGCGGAGTTCGACCGCATCGGTGGCGCGCAGGACGTTCGTGCCGCTCATGTAGCGACCGACGATCAGGTGGCCTTGCTTGCTGATCTGCTCTTCGTGCTGGATCGACACGTCTTGCACCTGTGCGGTGACGAGAGCGTCCGGGGTCCAGACGACGCCGACAGTCTTCGAATAGTCGCCCTGATAGCGAGCCAGCACGCCGGGGGTGGCGGATTGGTTGACGCCGAACGGAGCGAGGTTCGACTTCATGATCTGAACGCCGTCGATGGTCGTCAGAGCCATGTTGCGAACGTCAGCCGAACCGCCGTTGTAGTCGCGGTTCAGGTTCTTATCGGACTGCTTGAGGGCATACCATTGCGGAGTCGCGACCATGCCGTAGATCGGCTTGGTGTCCACATCGACGTTCTTCAGGTCCATGACCTTCTTCGCTTCCGAGAAAGCGTCGAACAGCTTCGTCACGTCCGTCAGGAGCGTGGAGCCGGTGACGTTGCCGCCGCCTTGGCCCAGCTTGCCCGCGTCGCGAGCGGCCTTGATGAGGGCGCGGATTGCGTTGGCGTCGAAGTGACGGGCGAGGAAGCCACCGATTTCGTCAGCGTAGGCCGAGCGAACTTCGTAGTGGTTCAGAGCTTCGTCGATGTCGGCGATGAAGACCGACGAGACGAGCTTGTCGTCCGGGGTCACGACGATCTCGTCGTGTGCGATCTGGTCGCCGGTGATCTCGACGCCGGGGGTGTGGTAGCCGCCGGTCGCCTGACCCATGACCGGGTAGCGATACGACTTGCCGCCGTTCAGATTCACGATGCGGTGCAGACCGCGCATGATCGTCTTGGCTTCGTAGGTGGAGAGGACTTCGCCCGCGAACAGGTCGAGGAAGAGGTCGAGATTGCCAACGGCGCCGCCGGTCTTGAAACCGGGACGCGAGGGGATGGAGTTAGCCATTAGGCTCCTTGATTGAGAGAGAGTTTTTGGCTCCCGTCGATCAATCGGAGTCCGCTGGCGCATGAGGTTGTGCGGTCGAAACCGGCCTCTTCGCAGCCGGATGTTTCCGCTTTGATTTGGGAGAAAGAGTTAGGCCGGGCTTTCACCGGCCGCCCGCCCGAAGGCGGTCAGTTCCCTGTGTGCGCGGGGAACTGTGCGGCCCCGCCAAGCAAGTCCCGATAGGACGAGCGGGCGTGGTCTTACGGTTGGATTACAGCAGGGAACCCGCTGCGTTCGAACGCCACAGTTTCTGGGCCACGTCGTTTCGATACGCCGGGTCCGTCTTGTAGCGAGGGTCTTGGATAGCGGCTGTCATTTCCGCCTTGGAGCGGAAGACATCGCCAGATGCCGGGCTTGCTTCGGCCTCGATCAGAGAGCCTTCGGCAGGGCGCGCGGCGTTGAACTTCGACATCAGCCATTCGACACCCTGACGGGCGGTCGCTTGGCTTTCGACGAGAGTGTTGTAGCTGTCCTGTTCCGCAGGGGTCAGGCCGGTCTTGGCCCAATCAATCGCGGCGTTGAACTGATCCTCACCGCCAGCGGCGGCGTAGGCGTTCGAGAACTGCTCACGGGCGAGGGCTTCAAGCCCAGCCAGATAGTTTTGCACGATGCCTTGCGGGACTCCGAGATCGACAATCTTCTGGATGTCGTCGGCGCCGGGCTGGCCTCGCGATTCTTCATAGACCTTGGCGAAGCCTTCGAACGCCGACGTGATCGGGTTCGGTGCGTCTTCGGCCGGGGTCTCGCCTTCGGTCTGTTCGATCTTCAGGCTGTCGGTCTTGGCCGGGTCTTCGGCTTTCCCGCGCTGCTTGGCTTCAAGCTCGGCGTAGGATTTGGCCATGTCTTCCCAGCGGGCCTCGCCCTTGTCGGCGTCCCAGAATTTCTCGGGGACGTGTGCAGGGCGTTCAGGTTTCGAAGGGGTTTCCGGCTCGGCCTTGTTGAGCGATTGAGCGTAGGTGGCGGGGTCAACGCCCGCCGGGAAGGCCGAAGCCGGAAGGTTGGAATAGTCGTTCGGAGTTTCCGAAGCGGTCTCATTGACCGGGAGTTCGAGGCTCATTCAGTTCCTTGGTTGGGGTCTTGCGACGCGGCTTTCATCGCGGCGTCCATGAAGCCCGGTGCAGCGGCTTGAGTGGCTTGCGCCATCATCGCCTGTTGCTGCTCGGCTTCGATTTGTTCTGGTGATTTCAGAAGGCTTTGCAGGTCTGTCACGCCATGCTCGACGCCCAGCTTGTTCATCAGCGCGGTCGTATCGACCTTGGCGATGAACTCGGCTTGGCCCAGCAATCCCATGACATCCGAAGCCCACGTCCGAACGCGGTTCACTTCGGCTGCGGCGCCAAGCGCGGCGAGGCCGGTGACGACCTTCGGCTTGATCCCAGCCGGTAGGCTCGGGATCAGCTTTTCGCGCTCTGCGATGTAGAGGTAGCGGGTCGCGACGGCGTATTGCAGTTCGGCCGACAGCACCGAGTAGGTGCCGCCCAGCGTGTTCTCCAATTCCTCTGACGACATCCGAATCTCTTCGGCCGTCACGCGCTCGGCGTTGCGGAACTGCTGGATCAGGAATGCCTTGGCGACGCGCGCTTCGATTGCGGACGCCAGACGCTCGGCGATCACAAAGTCTGCCTGTTTGTCGAGGCTCAAGACCGTGATGTCACCGGCGTCGCCGGTGTGGAAGGAGCCGCGCTCCGAACCCACAACCACATCGAGGTCGATGACAGAGTTGGGCTGGACGAAGAACTTAATGTCCGACGAGATCGCGGTGTAGGCGATCATCGACTCGTTCAGTTCCTCAAGGGCCAGAAGGTCGCCGATATATTCGGTGACGTGCGAGCGACCGTAGTCGTTGGCAGGGATCGCCAGCCAACGCAGAGCCAGCCAACCCGACTTCTCAATCGGAGTCTCGCTCTCCGAACCGGGGACGCGCTTGCCGTTGATCTCTTGGTATTGGGCGTGGTTCTCGCCGCGCTTCTCAACGACCGTGTAGACATCGACCGTCTGGTCTTGCTTGTCCGGGTCGAGGGTCAGCCCGACAGCCGTCCGGGTCTCAACCGACAGGTTCGAGACGTGGATGCTTTCGCGAGCGATGATGAGGGTCGGGACGCCACGGCTATCGCGCTTCACCACATACTGGTCGAGGCGATAGATGCGCGGCGTATCCTTGAGCGGGATGTGCAGGAGGACATTGCCAGCGATCACGAGGTGACGAAGCACTTCGGCCAACACAGCGCGTGCGCGGCGGTCATCCAGAAGGTTGTTCGCCGACTGTGCGAACTGCGCCAGTTGGACATCGACCGCGTTCTTTTCCTCGCCGGTGAACTGCGCCACGGCGGCGTCCACGTTCAGGCGGAAGAACCCGACGTTGGTCGGGAACAGCGTCATCAGGAGCCGAGCCGAAAGGCTGCGGACGCCATCGGCGCCGACGCTCTGATAGGGTTGGGTCGGGGTGTAGTGTTCGTTCTGACCCTCAAGCGGGATCAGACCGGGGATCGTCACGCGCGATGCGGTGCGAGCGTTCTCCAAGACGGTCGAACGGGATGCAGACAGCGCGCTGAAACGCGCTGCTGCGGTTTTCATGCGGGATTATTTCGCTTTCGAAAGGGCTTTGCGGGCGAGCGATCCGACTGTGCCGGGCAGCTTGGCCAAAAGGGTCATGCCGGGATCAACCGTGGGCGATCCGCCGCCTGTCGAAGGCGCGGGGATGGTCGGCGAACGCGGCGTCGTCGGCGCGACCGACGCTGATCCCGATGCCCCACGGGGGATCGTCAGCGAGCGGACGCCGCCAGCACGGGCGCGTTCAATCGCGGGCAGACCGTCGAGGTAAGGGTTGGTGATGATCGCCGGTTCTTTGTCAGCCGGTGCGGCGACAACCTTCGGCTTTTTGACGAGGCACATGGTCAGACCTCCTTGCGTTTGAGGGAGGCTTCGAACTCCCGGCGCATCTGGAGGGCGACGGCGCGCTGGCCCGCCTTGAACATGATGGCGTCGAGGGTGTCGCCAGCCCGTGGCTCCTGCTCGGGGAACTTGAAGTCGAGGTATTCAAGGAACTCGGCGACGTTGGTGGGGAACGGTCGGGTCTGCGCGTAGGCAGAGGGCTTCGGTCGGCTCATGCGAGGCCCTTTCGAAATGAGGTTGGGGAGCGTTCGCGGTAAATACGCGATGCTGAAATGTGAGGGCCGATGGGCCGAGAGGATCGAAGAACTGCTGGCAGCGAGTGACGCATCCAGAGGGTTTGCTACGCCACGGCCCCGTAAAGAGTTGGCCAAGGCGGAAGGCGCATGTCCTGTCTGCGGGACAGCGTTTCAGATCATCCGATCATCGAAGAAATTCTGCTCGCAGCTTTGTCGTGAAAAGGCTCGATACCGAGCGATGCGAGCAGAGGTGAAGCCGACGCCCGTGCACTGCGGCCAATGTCAGGGGGCTATCACCGTCAACAAGGCGGGTCGTCCGCCGAAATATTGCGGGGCCACTTGCCGGGCAAAGGCGTGGAAAAAATCACGGGTCCGATAACCGTCTCATCGCCCCACATCCTGAATGCGAAGGCGCCGAAGTCGTCGGCGATAGAGATTACTGTCCCGCCGGTCTGGTCGTAGCCCATGAGATAGAGGTCATTCCAATGATGCTCGATCCCCTGCGACAGAAGCCATGCCGATGCTTCGTCGGCCAAGTCAGTCGGCATGAGGAAGTGCGAGACCGGCGACTGCAACAGCCGCACAAATCCGACGATCACACCGACATCGGGGATCAAACGAAACGGCGCAGTTCATTTTCCGCATAGTCGCGGATCGCCTGAACGTGGACGGTATGGTCTGCTTCGGCATCCGACATCATGCGGAGCGAGCGCGCGACCTCTTCGTGTGGGTTGATCCCGGCGCCCAACGCCATAGCGACAGCGGCGAGGAACGTGGCGCGAATCTGATCCGCCGGGTCGAGGTTCGACACACGGTCCAGAACAAGGAAGGCGGGTTCACGCAGGACGGCGACGGTCGATGCGCTTCGAACTCGGTCGCCGAGATTAGGGTCTGAAAAAATCATGGGATGTTTCGGTCTCTCAATAGGGAGTTAGAATGCATTCATTGGCTCAAGGCATTTAGTGGAAGAGGTAATCCGACCGGCGGACCTCGTTGATGTCGAAGTCGCCCATTGCCGGAAGTGGCGGGAGCTTGTCGGCGTAAGCTTCCGGTAGCTGTGCGATCAGTTCGTCACGCAGCATGGCCAGCCTATCCACGCTGTATTGATCGGCGAACGTCTCTCGCAGAATCGAGCGCAGTTCGAAGACACGACAGGCGTGAACCCCGAAACTGTCATGCACCACGGACAGGTCATAGATGCCCGCGTAGTGACAGGCGTTGGCGACGGCCATGAGGTGGGCCGCATCCATCGAGTGGATGAAGTTCGGGCTGATACCGTTGACCTGACGCTGACCGTCGATACCCGGCGCACTGTGCTGAAGGTTGATCTGAAGCCGCTTGTTCTTGTGAAAGACCGTCATCCGGTCCTTGCGACGGCGGGGATAGGTTTGCAGGACCGGAAGGCCGGTGGGCGTCGTCCACCAAATCGGCTGACCAGCGGCGGTCATCACCTTGGCCGCTTCGCGCAGCCACGCCATGGCGGTCGAGGCGGCGACTACCGTGTCCGAGATCGCATCCCAGAGGGTGTAGGAAAGGTAGAGCGACGAGGCGTAGTTGTCGGCCGTCCCAAGGTGGGGCTGACCGTTGGCGTCCAGTTCGCGGAGCGTCTGATAGATCATGTCCGTCATGCCGAACCGGGTCGCGCTGTAGGTGAAGGTCATGCAGGGACGCTTGGCGACCTTGCGCGTGACCAATCCGCCTCGCCATGCGACCGCCCTTTCGTCGGCATCCTGATCGACGAGGGCTTGAGCCTTCGCCGCCACGTCCGAATAGATGTCCTGCGGCCGGTCATCCGGCACAAGGTTGACGGCCTTGGCCCCTACAGGGTCGCGGAGCATGGCCGAGAAGTGCTGTAGCCCGCTGTTCGAACCGTCGAGGCTGACCGGCAGGTGGCTGATGAAGTCGGCGCCCTCGCGGATGTAGCCCGCCCATTCGATGCAAGCGGCCAGAGCCATGAAGGGGCTGTCCGCTTCGGCCCAGAAGCGGGCGCCGTCGAGAGGGTTGTTCGCGCTGTCGAGAACCAGATGCTCGTTCGCCCAGAACCAAGCCATGCGTTCGTCGTGCGAGACCTTATCGACCCCGAACAATCCGGCGATGTGGATGGCGAGCGCACCCGCTCCGGCGTCGGTGATCGGATGGCCTTCGGCGAAGGTCAGCAGAGCCTTGCAGATGTCGTCGCCCTGCGGATTGGGACCGGCGGACGGGATCGGATAGACGCGGCCTCGGAAGTCCACGCTGTGCGGGAAGAAGATCGCCTCTTCGTCAGCGAACTTTTCCGCGACCCATAGACGCTGACTGATCGCCAGTCGCTTCGATAGGTTGGCCGAGTTCAGGTCGTGGATGTCGGCGGCCTCGCGCTTCCAGCGGGCTTTCACCTGTTCGTCACGAGCGAACTCGGGCGGGCGAGGCGGGAGTTCGAGCGGTTGTCGATTGGGTAGACCACCCAACACGCCGCCCCCGTCCCAAACCTCACGGATCACATCGAGGATCGGCCGGTTGATTCGCCATGCCGTCGATTGGATTGCGTTCACGGCCGAGTAAACGGCGGACATTTCGACTGTGCGGAGATGTTCGTGATAGGCGGCGTTCGTCTGCTTCACGAGGCGCGCACCCGGCGTCTTGGTGACGTATCCGCCACGGAACGGCGTGGTCCACCGGCGCGGCGGGACGATCATCGGAAGATGAATCGGCTCCAACAGTTCGCACCGGGCGTGCTGTTGTTCGAGCCAACGGTGAACGGCCTCGGTCGGTCGAATGACCTTCGTGCCGCGCGCGATGCTCTCGATAACGAACAGGCCGGTCACATCGCAGAACAGTTCGAGGGCCTTGGCCCCCGCACGAACGCGCTGTTGCAGGGTGAACGCGCGGTCCACCCCGTGTTCGATCATGATGTCCTTGATGGCCTTGCGCTTCTTGCTCGTGACCAGAGAGGAAGCGTTCTGTTGGGACTTGAGCAGCCCCTTAAAGACATCCTTCCGGTTCTGGCGAAGGCCGTCCATCTGGATGTGTTCGATGATGGCGTTGGCGACCGCGATACAGGTGGCGGTGAACTTCATGCCGCTCGCGGCGGCGTCGAGTGCGACCCGGCCTGTGAGATAAGCGGCCTCGTCGGCTCCGATCTGCGACAGGATCAAGTGGGCGTCCACGCCACGCGCCGCGCCGCCATGATCCACGCGCTCGCAGAACTCACGGATCGCAGCGGCGGTCGGCTCGGTCGCCAGCTTGAGAAGTTGACGGCCGGGCGGGAGGTCCGCCTCTTCGTCAGCGGCGCGGGTCTCGTTGCGCCACGGCATGGGGCGGCTCGCGCGATAGCGGCTTGCGCCGAGCGCGCGTGACTCGTTCTCAAGGTCGATCTGACGAGCGACCTTCTGTCGATATGTTTCGGTGTTCACCCATTACTTATCTTGGGGCGAAAAATGTAATGAGCGGCGTTATGACCCTGCTGCCTTTGGCAATGTTCCAATCAGCACGCATCACAACAAGGTTGTCTTGGTGGTGGCTCCCGCCCTTGGCCAAGGGCATCAAGTGATCGACGTGATAGGGCACACCAAACCGTTCGGTCAGGGCCGAGGCCAGTGCATAGACCTTTGCGATCTCACTCGGGGCGCCGCCGCGTTCGCTCCCCTTAAGTCGCGCTCGTCGTCGCGCCCTGATGGCAGATGCTTCGGGCTTGTTGTCTCTATACCAAGCTCGATTTCTCTCGCGTGATCGCTCTGCGACCTCGCCGACGTAGACCCGGCGATGGCGTTCTCTCCCATGCTTACGAATCTCATCGAGATTTTCGCTGCGGTAGCGAACAACGTAGTCAGACCAACTGGCCGACGCCTTTTGATTCTCTCGAACCCTCGCAATCTGACAGCCCTTGCAAATGCGGGTGCGATTGCGTTCGGATGACGCATACCAGTTGGAGCCGCTGATAAGGAGGGTTTGGCATTTTCGGCAGATTTCATTTTCCATCTCGATATTTATCGAGGCAGGGCCTGCCCTTAAGGGCGGCGGGAACCCCTAATGCAGGGCTTGTGCATTAGTAGGGCAAGGTATGGGCACGAAGAAGTTCGACCCGGAAGATTTCGAAGGCTTCCTGAAACTGTTGCCCAAGGAGAAGGATGGGGTGCGTCTGCGGCACGCGCTGGAGGTTCGCAATCCAACCTTCGCCACCGAACAGTTCTATGACCTGGCCCGCAAATACGGCGCTGCCATCGTCTATGCCGTCGATGACGAGGAGCCGACCTGGCCCCAGATCGACGAGGCGACCGCCGATTTCGGCTACGCCCGGCTGATGTCCAGCCGCGAGGACGAGCCGACCGGCATGACGGCGGCCGAGCTGGAGGCGGTGGCGGATCAGGCGAAAGCCTGGGCCAAGCGCGGCGAGGTCTTCGCCTATTTCATCTCGGGCGCGAAGGTGCGGAACCCTGCGGCGGCTCAGGCGCTGATCGCCAAGCTGAAATAGCGGTCCGTACGCTTGCGGACCCGCGGCCGCCCTCTCATCTGAGGCCGGCTCACTGCAAAGCCTGAAGGACTTTCCCATGCCGATCGCCACACGCGCCTTCGCCGCGACCGCCGCCGACAAGCCGCTAACCCCCTATAGCTTCGAGCGCCGTGACCCGGGCCCGGACGATGTGCTGATCGACATCAAATACTGCGGCGTCTGCCACTCCGACCTGCACGCCGCGCGCGGCGAGACGGGCGGCACCGCCTTCCCCCTGGTGCCGGGTCACGAGATCGCGGGCGTGGTCAAGGCGGTGGGGTCCAACGTCACCCGCTTCAAGGAAGGCGACCGCGTCGGCGTCGGCTGCATGGTCGACAGCTGCCGCGAATGCGCCTCCTGCAAGGAAGGCGTCGAACAATATTGCATCCCCGGCTTCACCGGCACCTACGGCGGCAAGGACAAGAAGGGCGGCACCTCGGAAGCCATCACCCAAGGCGGCTATTCCGACCACATCACCGTCGATCAGCATTTCGTCCTTTCCATCCCCGACCGCCTGGCGCTGGACGTCGCCGCCCCCCTGCTGTGCGCGGGCATCACCACCTACTCTCCGCTGAAGGAATGGGGCGTGGGCCCCGGCTCCAAGATCGCGGTCATCGGCCTGGGCGGTCTGGGCCACATGGCCGTCAAACTGGCGGCCGCGATGGGCGCGGAAGTCACCGTCCTGTCCACCTCGGACCGCAAGAAGGCCGACGCCGAACGGATGGGCGCCAAACACTTCCTGATCAACTCCGACAAGGATGCGATGAAGGCCGCGGCCGAGAAGTTCGACCTGATCATCAACACCGTCTCGGCCACGCACGAGATCGCCAGCCACATTCAACTGCTGGCGCGCGACGGCACCATGATCATGCTGGGCCTGACCACCGAGGGCCTGCCAGTCTTCGCCCTGCCGCTGCTGTGGCGTCGTCGCCGCATCGCCGGCTCGCTGATCGGCGGCATCAGGGAGACGCAGGAGATGCTGGACTTCTGCGCCGAGCACGGCATCGCCTGCGACATTGAGACCATCGCCCCGGATCAGATCAACGACGCCTATGAGCGGATGCTGAAATCCGACGTCCGCTACCGCTTCGTCATCGACATGGAAAAGCTGGCCGCCTGATCGCCTGAGGCGAAGATCAACGAAACGCGACGGAGGCATGAAACTTCCGTCGCGTCAGATTCTCGCCTTGCGCGCTCGCGCTCGCACGTTAATCCTGAACCGCGACAAGGCCTTCTGAAGGGCCTGCACAGGGACAGGAGACGATATGGCGCGCGTAGCTTTCGTGACGGGCGGGACCCGGGGCATCGGCAAGGCGATCGTTCAGCGCCTGCATGAGGACGGCTTCAAGGTCGCCGCCGGCTATTCCGGCAACGACGAGGCGGCCAAGGCCATCGCCGATGCGCTGGACGTCATGGTGGTGAAGGGCAACGTCGGCAGCTTCGACGACTGCGCCCGCGCGGTGAAGGAGGTCGAGGATCAGCTCGGCCCCATCGACATCCTGGTCAACAACGCCGGCATCACCCGCGACGGCTTCTTCCACAAGATGAGCCACGACCAGTGGTCCGACGTGATCCGCGTCAATATGGACAGCGTCTTCAACATGACGCGCCAGGTCATCAACGGCATGCGCGACCGGGGCCACGGGCGCATCGTCAACATCTCCTCGATCAACGGCCAGAAGGGCCAGATCGGCCAGACCAACTATTCCGCCGCCAAGGCCGGGATGATCGGCTTCACCAAGGCTCTGGCGCTGGAGAACGCGCGCAAGGGCGTGACCGTGAACTGCATAGCGCCCGGCTATATCGACACCGAAATGGTCGGCGCCATGGACCCCAAGGTGCTGGAAGGCATCATCAGCCACATCCCCGTCGGCCGCCTTGGCAAGGGCGAGGAGATCGCCGACATGGTGTCCTGGCTGGTGGGCGAGCGTGCCGGATATGTCACAGGCTGCACACTGTCGCTGAACGGCGGTCAGTACCTGGTGGGTTGAGGCGGGCTTCGCCCAAAATCCGCCGCGCGCGGGTTTCATCAAGTCTGTCATGAAGTTGTTGGGATCGGTCAGGGCGAAAAAGTCGCCACGCGTGACCGCGATGGCGGTCGCCGCCATCGCGGTCATCGGCGTGGGCGTCGTCGCGCCTGTGGTCGTCCCGTCCGAAAGCCACGCCCAGTCGCGCCGGACCGTGCCGCCGACCGCCCGTTACGTCAGCAGCAGCGGCCAGGGGTTCATCCTGGACACCTCGGGATCCCGGCCTCTGATGCGGCTGGAACGCTCGACCGAGGTCTGGGTCTTGCGGCCGACGCCCGCGCCGCGCGGCGACATCATCTATCGCAACGACAATGGCGATCAGGTGCTGCGCGTCACGCCCGACGGCGCCGTGACCCTGTATACGACTGCGGCGCCCCAAGGCTCGCCGGCCTCGCGCGTGGGCGAGGCGCAGGGCCTGGCCAGCGCGGCCATGACCGGCGCCCAGCTCGTCGAATTTTTCATGCGCCAGAGCTACCGCGCCAGCACGGCGATGGGCCGGCTGATCGTCATCGACGTGGACATTCAGCCCGGCTCTGAACAGGTCGCTGCGGACACTGTCTCGGCCGCCAGCGACGCCATCGTGCGCATGGCGCGGTCCTCCAACCTGCGCGCTCAGGTCGAGCGGGTGCGCCGCGTCGTGGTGTCCGATCAGGGGCGTCCGGGCGTCAGCCTGATCCAGGGCACGTTGAGGATCGTCATCGACGCCGACGCCGGCATCGCCGGCCGCCCGTCGTCGGCCCGGATCGTGCGGGTCGTCGGCGGCGACGCCCTGAACCGCTAACCCTGGAAGCTGTCCTTGGCCGCCCGGCGCGCGGCAAACTGATCCGCATCCGTCGCGGTCAGGAACGGATTGAACCGCTTCTCCACCCCCAGCGTCGTCGGCACGGTCGGTTCGCCCCGCTCGCGCGCTGCGAAGATCGCCTCGGCATGGGCGGCGGTCTCGGGCCGGTCGTCCAGGCTCAGGGTGAAGCGGGCGTTCGAGACCGTATACTCATGCGCGCACCAGATCACGGTCTGATCGGGCCAGGCCTTCAGCCGCTGCAGGCTGTCGAACATCTGCTCGGGCGTGCCCTCGAACAACCGGCCGCAGCCCAGGGCGAACAGGGTGTCACCGGTAAAGGCCAGGTCGTCCGCCGGCGCATGGAACACCACATGGCCGAGGGTGTGACCCGGTGTTTCGGTGACCTCGAACCGCGTCTCGCCCACCATCACCACATCGCCGTCGGCGACCACGCGATCCAAGGGCGCGACCTTGCGCACCTCTTCCGGCCCGACGATCTCGCAAGCCCATTCGGCCTTCA
>Ga0308156_1000812_pt1 | contig 48018 bp, 44 predicted proteins | sample PhyAR2_FD_201041 | JGI IMG/M metagenome (GOLD analysis project Ga0308156, IMG submission 201041) | Phyllosphere microbial communities from UC Gill Tract Community Farm, Albany, California, United States - DLSL A.R2 | ecosystem: Host-associated > Plants > Phyllosphere > Unclassified | place: USA... | reverse complement strand
CCGCCCGCCTGAACGAAGCGGATCGGGACGGCGCCGTCGCCGTCTTGGGCGGACACCAGCAGGGGATGCGAGACGGACATGAGGCCCTCGAAACGAAGTTAACCATCGGTTGACGCGAACCGGCGATTCTAGGGGCGAGACCTCTAGGACCGTCTGGACCTGACCCATGTCGCGCATGCCCGCCCTTCTCGCAACCGTCGCCCTGATCGCCCTGTCCGGCACGCCGACGCTGGCGGCTGATCCGACGGCGGCGACCGGGGCCCAGGTTCGCGCGCCGTCGTCGGCTGCGGTGCGGGCCACCTATGACCGGATGGACGCGCTGTCGCGCTCGGTCTTCTGGGCCTCGGAGCAGCAGGCCGATCCGACCGACGCCGTGGCGGGCGTGAAACTGGCCCAAGCCCTGCGTGAGCTGGGTCGATACGATCAGGCGGCCGAGGCCGCGCAGGCGACATTGACGCTCCAGCCCAACAATCTGGACGCTCTGCTGGAGCTCGGCCGCGCCCACATCGCGCGCGGCCAGGCCTTTTATGGCGTGGCGCCGCTGGAGCAGGCGCGCGACCTGGCTCCGCGCGATTGGCGCCCCTACTCCCTTCTGGGCGTGGCCTATGAACAGGTGCGTCGCACCGACGACGCCCGCGCCGCCTGGAACCAGGCTCTGGCCCTGTCGCCCGACAATCCCGACGTCCTGACCAATGCGGCCACCGCCGCCTTGACGCATGGCGATGCGCCGGGCGCCGAGACCCTGCTGCGCCGCGCCGTAGCCCAGCCGACCGCTTCGGCCAAGGTGCGCCAGAACCTGGCCATGGTGCTGGGCCTTCAGGGCAAGATGGGCGAGGCCGAACAGATCCTGCGCCGCGAACTGCCGCCCGAACAGGCCGAGCAGAACCTGCAATGGCTGCGTTCGCGCAGCACTGGCGGCGCGGCGACGTCCGGCGGCGGCGCGGCGAGTCCTTCGCCCGCGACCGACACCGCCCGCACGTGGAATTCGCTGCACTGATCCGCCCGTTGCGGTCTGACCGCCCGCATGGTGGATGAGGCCATGACCGCCCCACCCGCGTCCCGCGCCTATCAGGCCTTCCTGTTCGACATGGACGGCACCCTGATCACCTCGACCCCGGCCGCCGAGCGCGTCTGGACCCGCTGGGCCGCGCGCCACGGGCTGGATGCCGCCGCCTTCGTTCCCACGATCCACGGCGTGCGCGCCATCGACACCATTCGTCGTCAGAACCTGCCCCATATCGACCTGGATGCCGAGGTCGCCTGGGTCGAACGCGGCGAGATCGAGGACGTGGACGGCGTCGCCCCCATCCCCGGCGCCATCGACTTCGTCAGACGCCTGCCGCCCGACCGCTGGGCCGTGGTCACCTCCGCCTCGATCCCCCTGGCACGCGCTCGTCTTGAGGCCGCAGGCGTCACCCCGCCCGCCGTCATGGTCACCGCCGAGGACGTCGAACGCGGAAAGCCCGACCCCGCCGGCTATCTGAAGGCCGCCGCGACCCTGGGCTTCGACATCGACGACTGCCTGGTGTTCGAGGACGCCGAGGCCGGCATCAAGGCGGGCGAAGCGGCCGGCGCCGACGTGCTGGTCGTCACCGCCGCCTGGACCCATCCGCTGGAGACCGATCATCCCACTCTGGCGGACTATGCGGATGCGACTTTGGAAGTCCGATCCGATGGGCGTCTCGTCCTGACGCTGTAATCCTCCCTCTTCACGCCGCGCTTCACTGGGGAGGATTGAGCGCCTATCTTCGCCCCATGATCGACGACCTCTACAGCGCCCGCATCCTGTCGCTAGCGGCGAACCTGCCGCATGCGGGGCGTTTGCCAGCGCCGCAGGGCACCGGAGAACGGGTGGCGAAACTGTGCGGGTCGCGCGCAACGGTCGATGTGACGCTGGACGACGAAGGCCGCATCGCCGACTTCGCCCAGGACATAAAAGCCTGCGCCCTCGGCCAGGCCGCCGCCGGGGTGCTGGGTCAGTCTGTGATCGGCGCGTCGGTCGATGATCTTAAAGACGCCCGCGACGCCATGATCGCCATGCTGAAATCCGGCGGCGACGGCCCCGTCGGTCGGTTCGAGGATCTGCGCCTGCTGAAACAGGTCGCCGACTACCCCGCCCGCCACGCCTCGACCCTGGTCTCGCTGGAGGCGACGCTGGAGGCGGTAAACAATGCCCTCGCCGCCCGAACGCGTCTCGCCGGCGCGGCCTGACGGGCGACGACCGGTTGATCCCCCTGCAATGACAGGGGATAAGCGCGGCGAACCTCTCAAGCCCCCGGCGAAGGGACATATGTCTCTCTATGAACGCGGCGTGCGCGCGGCCCATCGGGGCTACAAGCTGACGCTGTCCCCCCTGATCGGCCAGCAATGCCGGTTTCTACCGACGTGTTCGGATTACGGGCGCGACGCCCTGATCCAGCACGGCCCGGTAAAGGGGGGGTGGCTCACCGTGCGCAGGCTCTGTAAATGCCATCCCTTCGGCGGGTCGGGATACGACCCGGTTCCGCCAGTAAAGACGAAGCCATGATCGACCTGAAATTCCCCGACGGCGCGGTGCGCCAATACCCGGCCGGTTCGACGGCGCGCGACGTCGCGACCTCGATCTCACCTTCGCTGGCCAAGAAGGCCGTGCTGGCCGAACTGAACGGCGAGCAACGCGATATGGGCCGGGTGCTGGAGACGGGCGGCGACTTCCGCCTGATCATGCGCGACGACCCCGCCGCCCTCTATACGATCCGCCACGACACCGCCCACGTCCTGGCCGAGGCGGTCCAAACCCTGTTCCCTGGCACCCAGGTCACGATCGGCCCGGCGATCGAGGACGGTTTCTACTACGACTTCTACCGGGAAGAGCCCTTCTCGACCGACGACTTCGCCGCCATCGAAAAGGAGATGGGCCGGATCGTGGATCGCGACGCCAAGTTCGAGCGCGAGGTGTGGGAGCGGGACGAGGCCATCCAATTCTTCGAGGCGCGTGGCGAGAAGTTCAAGGCCGAGCTGATCCGCGACCTGCCGGGGACCGAGACCATCACCCTGTACAAACAGGGCGACTGGATCGACCTGTGCCGGGGCCCGCACTTCCCCTCGACGCGCCACGTCGGCAAGGCGTTCAAACTGACCAAGCTGGCCGGCGCCTATTGGCGGGGCGATTCCAAGCGCGAGCAGCTACAACGCATCTACGGCACCGCCTGGGCGACCAAGGAAGACTTGGACGCCCATCTGCAACGTCTGGAAGAGGCCGAGAAGCGCGACCACCGCAAGGTCGGCAAGGCGATGGAGCTCTTCCACATGCAGGAAGAGGGCCGGGGCATGGTCTTCTGGCACCCGAAGGGCTGGGTTCTGTGGCGCGTGCTGGAGGCCTATATGCGCCGCCGCCTGGACGCCGCGGGCTATGTCGAGGTCAAGACGCCCCAGGTGCTGGACCGCAAATTCTGGGAGCAGAGCGGCCACTGGGACAAGTATCGTCCGAACATGTTCGTCTGTGAGACGGTCGAGGGCGAAGAGTTGTCCCTCAAGCCGATGAACTGCCCCGGCCACGTCCAGATCTTCGACCAGGGTCAGCGGTCCTATCGTGAACTGCCGCTGCGCATGGCCGAGTTCGGCGCCTGCCACCGCTATGAGCCGTCGGGGTCGCTGCACGGCCTGATGCGGGTGCGCGGCTTCACGCAGGACGACGCCCACATCTTCTGCCGCGAGGACCAGATCGTCGAGGAGACGGCCGAGTTCATCAAACTGGCCCGCAGCGTCCACGCCGACCTCGGCATGGAGACGGCCTACATCAGCCTGGGCACCCGGCCCGAGAACCGCGCCGGCACGGACGAGTTCTGGGACAAGGCCGAGACCCTGATGGCCGAGGCCGCCCGCGCCGCTGGGACCGAGCCGGTCGTGACCGAAGGCGACGGCGCCTTCTACGCGCCCAAACTGGACTTCATCGTCAAGGACGCCATCGGCCGCGAGTGGACCTGCGGCACGATCCAGCTGGACTACGTCCTGCCCGAACGCCTGAACGCCACCTACATCGCCGAGGACGGCCAGAAGCACCGCCCGGTCATGCTGCACCGCGCGATCCTGGGCTCGTTCGAGCGGTTCATCGGCATCATGATCGAGAACTACGCCGGCGCCTTCCCGCTGTGGCTGGCCCCGACCCAGGCTGTGGTGGCCACCATCACCTCGGACGCCGACGATTACGCCCGCGATGTGATGGCCAAGTTCAAGGCCGCCGGCCTGCGCACCGAGATCGATCTGCGCAACGAAAAGGTCGGCTACAAGGTGCGCGAACACTCGGTCGGCAAGGTCCCGGTCATCGCCGTGGTTGGCAGGAAGGAAGCGGAAGACGGCATGGTCGCCATCCGCCGCCTGGGCTCTCAGGCCCAGACGTTGGTCACGGTCGAGGAGGCCATCCGCATCTTGACCGACGAAGCGACCCCGCCGGATCTGAAGCGCGCCGGCTGATCCGTTGCGCGCGCGAATTCGCGCATAGGAACACTAATGGGATGGATCGCTTGTGATGGGGCGCGCGCCTGCGCTCCATCACAGATGCGAGACCTCACCATGGCCGACAAGACCCTGGACACCCTGTTCCACGACACGCTCAAAGACATCTATTACGCTGAGCGCAAAATCCTGAAATCCCTGCCCAAGATGGCCCGTGCGGCTCAGTCGCCAGAGCTGAAGGCCGCGTTCGAGAAGCATAAGGGTCAGACCGAAGGCCAGATTGAACGCCTGCAACAGGTCTTCGAGCTGATCGGCAAGCCCGCGCGCGGCAAGACCTGCGACGCCATTGAGGGCATCCTGGCCGAAGGCGACGAGATCATGGAAGAATATAAGGACACCCCGGCTTTGGACGCCGGCCTGCTGGCCGCCGCCCAAGCGGTCGAACATTACGAGATCACCCGCTACGGCACGCTGAAACGCTGGGCGCTGGTGCTGGGTTTGAAGGACGCCGCCGCCCTTCTGGACGAGACGCTTCAGGAGGAAGCCCAGACGGACGAAGACCTGACCGGCATCGCCGACGCGGCTGTCAATGCGGACGCCATGAAGACGGCCGCCTGATCAGGGATGGGAGGCGGCTGACGACCGCTTCCTGCCTCTCCGCTCATTCCGCGCTGTGTCCGACGCCGGACACTTCATGCATAAAGTTTAGCGTTCATAGTCTCTTAGTCGGATTTGGGCGACGATGCGTCATCGAACCCCGAGATCCGACGATGACCAACCACACGCCCGGCCAAGATCGCTCATTGGTGCAACATCTGATTGCCGACGGTCATATGCGGTATCTGATCATCGCCAGTTGGACGGTCGTCTTGTTCACCGTCACCGGTTTGGCGACTGCAGTGTTGTGGTTTGCAGCGGCGACCGCGTCGGGCCTGTTGCGGACGTTCGCCGAACGTGTGCTGGTAATGCGGGATGAGGGGCTTCACGGCCGGATCAAGCTGATGGCCGCCACCATTTCCTGCATCGCCTAGTCAGCGGCGCCGCTGCTCGCGTTCATCTACGGCGGCGCCTATGGCGTGCCGCTGGGCGTCGCCCTTCTCATGGCCGGCTATGTGCTGGTCTTCACCCAGATGCGCGCCGCGCCCCGTGAGGCCCTGATCGTGTCGGCGCCCTATTCGGTGGTCGTGGTGCTGCTCTTCGCGAAATTGTGGGGCACACCGGGCTTTTGGGTGGTCGTCAGCATGATCCCGGTTCTGGCGTTGGCCTTGTTGATCAAGGTGGCGATCACCCAGATGAAGGACAGCGATCTGGAAGCCGTCAACCGCCGCCAGGCCGAACTGATCGCCGAGTTGGAAACCGCCCGTGACACGGCCAACGCCGCCAGCGCCGCCAAATCCAACTTTCTGGGCGTCATCTCTCATGAACTTCGCACGCCGATGAACGGGGTTTTGGGGGCCGCGCAACTGTTGCAGATGTCCGAGCTCAGCGACCGCCAGAAAGAATTCGTCGGGGTCATCCGCGACTCCGGTGAAGGGCTTATGGTGCTACTGAACGAGATCCTCGACATCACCAAGATCGAGTCCGGCAAGATGGAGTTGGACTTCGTCGATGTCGAAGCCGAGACGCTCGCCGCCCGCCTGACGGGCCCGTTCAAGGCCCAGGCCGAAGCGCGCGGCCTGACCTTCACGACCGACATCCGGGGCCCGCTGCCGCCGCTTCTCAGAATGGACCCGCTGCGCCTGGCGCAGGTGACGCATAACCTGCTGGCCAACGCCATCAAGTTCACGCCCCAGGGCGAGGTTCGCCTGATTATCGACAGCGAGCCGGCAGGCGAGGGTCGCACGACCTTGCGACTTGGTATCGTCGATTCCGGCATCGGTATCGCCGCCGACGATCTGACGCGCCTGTTCCAGCCCTTCTCTCAGGTGGACGGGTCGTCCACCCGCAAGTTCGGCGGCACCGGCCTGGGCCTCAGCATCTGCCAGCGTCTGGCCGCCCTGATGGACGGCGAGATCACGGTGACGTCGACCTCCGGCCAGGGATCGACCTTCACGCTTCACGCGACGTTCGACACGCCTCAGATCGAGGCTGTTCGCGTCGCCGCCTAATCAGTCGCGCAGCAGTTCGTTGACGCCGGTCTTGGCCCGTGTCTGTGCGTCCACACGCTTGACGATCACGGCGCAGTACAGCGACGGCCCGCCATTGGGATCCGGCAGCGATCCCGGCACGACCACCGAATAGGCCGGCACCTCGCCCCGGAACACTTCGCCGGTCGCCCGGTCCACGATCTTGGTCGAGCCCGACAGATAGACGCCCATGGCCAGGACCGCGCCCTCGCGCACGATCACGCCCTCGGCGACCTCGGCCCGGGCGCCGATGAAACAGCCGTCCTCGATGATGGTCGGATTGGCCTGCAACGGCTCCAGCACGCCGCCGATGCCCGCGCCGCCCGACAGGTGCACATTCTTGCCGATCTGGGCGCAGGAGCCGACCGTGGCCCAGGCATCCACCATCGAGCCCTCATCGACGAAGGCGCCGATGTTCACGAACGACGGCATCAACACGACGTTCTTGGCGATATGCGCGCCGTGACGGACGATGGCGCCGGGCACCGAGCGGAAGCCGGCCGACTGATAATCCGACGCGGTCCAGTCGCCGAACTTGTTGGGCACCTTGTCCCAGAACGGACCGACGGCGACGGGATGATCCACCGACAGCGGCATGACGGACGGCGCGCCCGCCCGCATGATCTGGTTGTCGTTCAGACGGAAGGACAGCAGCACCGCCTTCTTCAGCCACTGATGCGTGGTCCAGACGCCATCCGCGCCGCGCGAGGCGACGCGCGCCTGCCCGGAGTCCAGCAGGGCCAGGGCGGTTTCAACGGCGTCGCGCACCTCGCCATGCGTGGCGGCGGACACCTCAGCGCGCTGTTCCCAGGCGGCCTCGACGACGGATTCGAGATGCGACAGATCGGTCATGCGGCGTCCTTGAAGCTCAGATCGGAAAGGAAGTCGAAAAGGTCCGGGGCCACATGGTCGATATGCGGCCCGATCGGCTTGCCATGGCCGTCGCCGATCAGGACCGTGGCCATGCCCAGCGCCTTGGCCGGCTCAAGGTTTTTGGGCGTGTCCTCGAAGAAGGCGGATCGGTGCGGATCGATGCAGAACTGCTCCAGCATCCGGCGGAAGGTCGCGGGATTGGGCTTGGGCGTCAGATCCCCATCCTCGATGGCGAAGACGCCTTCAAAACAGTCGGCGACGCCGATCCGCTCCAAAACACGATGGGCGTATTCACGCGCGCCGTTGGTGAAGACATAGCAACGACCGGGCAGAGCCTTCAGCCGCTCGGCCAGACGCGGATTGGGCTCGACCCCGTCCAGCGGCACGTCGTGCACCTCGCGCAAAAACCGCTCGGTATCGACCGCATAGTTAGCCATCAGTCCGGCAAGGGTCGTGCCGTGCTCGTCCAGAAACTGGCGCTGCATCGCGGCTGCGGCCTCGGGCTCCAACCCGACGGCCTCGACCACGAAGGCGTTGATGCGCGCCTGGACCAGCCGCATCAGACCCTGCTCGCGCGGATACAGGGTGTCGTCCATGTCGAACACCCAGGCGCGCACATGCCCAAGGGATGTGGAATGGGGGTCGCTCAAGACGCCTTCACCAGGGTGCCGGCGCCGAACTCGGTGAACAACTCGACCAGCATGCCGTGCGGCCGACGCCCGTCCAGAATGACTACGGCTTCGACGCCCGCGCGAACGGCCGCCATGGCGGTCCTTAGCTTGGGGATCATGCCGCCGGTGGCCACGCCGGTGTCGATCAGGTTTTGCGCCTCGTCCAACGTCATCTGACGGATGATGTCGCCGTCCGCGCCTTTGACCCCCGGCACGTCCGTCAGCAGCAGCATCCGCTTGGCGTTCAGCGAACCCGCGACGGCGCCCGCCACCGTGTCGGCGTTGACGTTGTAGGTTTGTCCGTCTTCGGCCACACCGATCGGCGCGATGACCGGCACCCAGTCTTCGGTCTCGGACGCGATCAGGCCCGCGATTAGTTTGGGATCCACCTTCGTCGGCTCGCCGACATAGCCCAGGTCGACCTCGTGCTCGATCATGCTGTCGGGATCGCGCTTCGTCCGACACGTCTTTTCGACGGTCAGCAAACCGGCGTCCTTGCCCGACAGACCGACGCCGCGCACGTCCGCCTCCTTGCCGGCCATGGTGATCCAGTGCGCGATCTCTTTGTTGACCGCGCCCGACAGCACCATTTCGGCGACTTCCATCGTCGCCGGATCGGTGACCCGCAGCCCGTCGACGAAGCTGGACTTTACCCCCGCCTTGTCCAGCATGGCGCTGATCTGCGGCCCGCCGCCATGCACCACGACCGGGTTCACGCCCATCAGCTTCAGCAGCACCACATCGGCCGCAAACTGACGCGCCACCGCGCTCTCGCCCATGGCGTGACCGCCGTATTTGATGACCACAGTCTCGCGGTCATACACCTGAATATACGGCAAGGCCTCGGCGAGCGTCTTCGCCGTCTCCCAGCTGCGTTCTTCCGACTGGCGTTCTGTTTCGTTCATCACGCGCGCGAGATAGCGGGGGATGGGGGCAGTGTCACGCGGGAAGAGAGCGACGAGGGCGACTACCCGGCCAATGCCTGGGTCAGGCTTTCGCAAATACGATCGAGGTCCGAATCCGAAAGTAGTTCGTGAGTAGGAAGATTGATGCCCCTTTTCGAGCAGAGCACTGCGTTAGGAACGTTTAACTTATCATCAAAATAGGGCGGCATATGATTCACGGGATAAAATACGGGACGCGTCTCGATACCGTCCATTTCCATCTTCGCCATCACGTCGTCCCGACTTGAGGCGAAGCTATGACGTAGTTGGATTGTGTACATCCAATAGGCGTGACTGCAATCTCCAGCGACATAAGGGCGTTCGATCCGCTCGGCGAGGCTCTCAAGACGCTCCGTGTAAGCTGCAGCGATCGCCCGTCTCTTTTCGAGCGCTTCCGGCAAACGCTCCATCTGCGCGACGCCGATGGCGGCCGTAACATTCGTCATTCGATAATTGTAGCCTACCACCGGATGCCAATAGCGCCGCTTGGTATCCATACCCTGGCTTCTGAGCAGCCTCATCCGCGCTGCTAGCTCGTCATCGTTAGTAGTAACAGCGCCACCCTCGCCCGTCGTGACAATCTTGTTGCCGAAGAAACTGAAGCTTCCGCAACGACCAATCCCCCCTACCGGACGATCACGATATCGGGCACCATGCGCCTCGGCTGCATCTTCCAGCACCCATACGCCATGCCGATCAGCGCACTCCATGATCGGCCCCATATCCGCCGCGTGACCATAGAGATGGACGACCATGATTCCTTTCGTACGGGGCGTCATGGCCGCCTCGATAGCGGTCGGATCGATATTGAAGGTGCGCGGGTCGTTATCCACGAGCACGGGCGTCGCACCGCAGTACCGAACGCAATTGGCGGTCGCTATATAGGTAAGCGCCGGCATGATGACTTCATCGCCGGGTCCAAGCCCCATCGCCGCCAAGGCGAGGTGAAGAGAAGTGGTACCGTTATTGCATGCGATGGCGTGTCGGGTTCCTGCCATTTCCGCAACCGCCGTCTCGAAGCGCTCTATGAACGGCCCTCGAGATGAAATCCAGGTGCTGTCCAACGCTTCGTTCACGTATTGCTTCTCGGCTCCCGACAGCTTCGGTACCGCCACGCTTATCTTAGCCAACATGTTGCAAGTCCGCAATTAAACAGGGAAGCGTCGGTTCAAGCGAGCAACGTCCGCATCAACCATTTCGCAGATCATATCCTCCAAACTGATCGTTGGCTGCCAGCCGAGTTTGTCGGTCGCCTTCTGGGGATCGCCCAACAGAACATCGACTTCTGCGGGCCGGAAGAGGGCTGGGTCGATGACGAGGTGATCCTCTACGTTTAGACCTGCATGCTTGAACGCCACATGCACCATATGCTCGACGGTCCAAGTGCGGCCCGTCGCGATCACATAGTCACCCGCAGAGTCTTGCTGGAGCATCATCCACATCGCGCGAACATAGTCGCGAGCATGGCCCCAATCTCGCTTTGCGTGGATGTTTCCAAGGCGGAGCTTGGTCTCCATGCCCAGCTTAATTTTGGCAACTCCCGCCGTGACTTTGCGCGTCACGAACTCTTCGCCTCGAAGCGGCGATTCGTGATTGAACAGGATGCCCGAACTGGCATGCATCCCGAAACTTTCCCTGTAATTGACGGTTATCCAGTGACCATAAAGCTTGGCCACAGCATAAGGAGAGCGCGGATAGAATGGCGTCAGCTCGCTCTGTTTGTCATGTTGGATAAGACCAAACATTTCAGAAGATGACGCTTGATAGAAACGGGCTTTGCTTTTAAGTATTCTCAAGGCTTCAAGAACATTAAGCACGCCGACGCCTGTGACATCTGCGGTCAAATGAGGCTGCTGCCAAGAAGTCGCAACGAAGGATTGAGCCGCGAGATTGTAGACCTCGTCCGGCTGCGACTCAGTAACTATCCTCATCAGGCTGGACAGATCCGCTATGTCCCCCTCGACAATGTTGACCCGATCCAGGACCCCCAGCCATTCAAGCCGATCAAGATGCAATCCACCCGAACTGGAGCGACGGGCGAGACCCCACACCTCGTACCCCTTGGAGAGTAGAAACTCCGCGAGATATGCACCGTCTTGTCCGGTGATCCCTGTTATCAGCGCTCTCGGCACCCACGCCTCCTGATTTCAATGGCGCTCCTCCCTAGCGGCGTTCGACACCGAGTCCAACCATATCGACAAATGTCTTGCACGACGTAACAGCGCTCAGGGTTTGCCATCTTGAACCAAAGCACCTAAGCCAACGCTTCGAATTCAAATGAAGAGAGCCCCGTTGAAGATCGCAATTCTTCTCCCTGAGGTCGCGGATATTGGTTGGCGCTGGCGGGCTCAGCGCATCGCTGCTGAACTCATGATGGAAACTTGCCCGGAGGACCGCCCCATCGAGGTTGCTCTGGGTCTTCCCAAGACGGACGAAATAACATGGCGCCGCCAGGAGGCGGAAATTTTGGCTGGCGCACCAGGCGTGGTGGTGCGCCATCTCGGTTGGGAGCGAGCCCCGACAGACATGGCTCAACGTATGTTCCCTGAGTGTCGCGTCGATGTTGAAATGTCGCCCGATTGCGCCCTCCCCCGCGACTGGGGCTGGAATTTCGTGGATTGCGACGCTTGGATCGTTTGTGCGTCTTCTGGCCAAGGTGCCGTATTCCACGTCAAACCGACGGCATATTACGTACGCGACCTCGCCGAACGGTATGTGCCCGAGGCCTTTGCCGATAATATCAACTCGCTTTATTGGACGAGGCAGGCTCACGCATTCCGCGCGATGCGCCAAGCTCGTTCGGTAATAGTCGCCGACCCATCGACCGAAGACGACGTTTCCGGGTACGCAGGCGTGCGGCGAAGCCGAATCCTTCAAGTTCCCCAGGTTTTGCCGTCATTTGATCGACCTAGACGCCCCTCGACGTCGAAGCGCCGCACGTTGTTGTGGCTGGTTGAGCCGAACCCTCAACATGACCTGACAAACGCCCTTGAAGGGCTAAGAATGTTCCAAGCCGACGGCGGCGACTTCGATGTCATAGTCGCCGGTGAGGGCGCTTTCGCCTTTGACCCGATAGAAGGCCAGCTGGCGTTGAGCAGCGTCCCGACGCGATCGCGCCGGCCCACGACACGTATGCAGTTTGAAACCGTGTCAAGCGAGGCCGACCTTCAACGAGTGATCGCTCGCGCCGACTGGATATGGTCGAGTGCAACCGCGCAGGCCGAAAACGAAGGCCTGTTGCGCGCTGCATCGGCGAACCTTCCCTTCATCGGCCTGCGATACCCGCAGAACGAACGCCTCTCCAAGGCTCTGGGCGTTCATGCGCAACTCTACGGCGGCTCCGGCCCCAACGAAATCGCCGACGCGCTCGCCGCAGCGGCTCGATTTGATCTTAGTTTGACGACCACTCCGGAACGCCCCGCCCCTCGCCCCAGCGGTTGGCGTTCCGTGGTCGAAAGCCTCTGGGGAGGCGATGTTGCCTAACGCCGAACGCGGTCAGATCGGTATCTGGAGTGAGCTTCCGCCTGGCGCCCGCTGGGCCAATGAAGGCATTTCCAGAATCGTCGGGTTCCTGATCGAAGGTGCCGCCGAAAGCGGCGAATTCACCTTTCACGTTCTCGTGCCGCGGGGGATGGCGGAGACTGTCCGCGCCGACCTTAGAACGCTTCACGCCCGAGAGAATTGCGATTGGGTAGTCGACGAACCGAGCCAGGAATTCGAACACGCCTGGACTCGAAAAAATTCGAATGAGAAGGGGCGAGCTGCCGCATCGGCTCTGTTGGCCGCATACGCGAACGCACACGTCCGAGTGGATGGCTGGATCAACACCTTCCCTCACTTTACAGGCTCGCGGCTGCTGACACAGCGCAAGGCTGCGATGCTGCCCGACGCGATCGCCTATGATTTCCCCATCGGCTGGGACAACAGCCACCACTGGGGCCCGGAGGGCGAATGGGTTGTGTGGCGCCAGATCGCCCACGACACCCTTTCGGACGCCCAAGCCGTCATCGCCCACTCCAAGCACGTGGCCCTGCGCCACGGCGTCAAATTGCTCGGGCTGGACGAGAATCTGATCTGCGTGGTTCCGCATGCGCCACCAGATCTCGCGCCGATCCTACCGTTCATCGAGGATCGAAAGAAGACCCCCGAAACGCGGAGGCGCGCGGCGGGAATCCTGCGCGATTATGCGGCTGTAAAAGGGATCGACTACCTTAGACAGTTCCCGTTCGAGGAAGTGCCCTTCGCCGCGCTGGCTACTCAGGATCGCGTGACGAAGAATGTAGGGCGCGCCGCTGAGGCTATTCGCCGCATGATCCGAGAGGATCGACAGAACATCAAATTAATCACGACCGCGCCGGTGCACTCCGGCGCCGCCTGGACCCTCTTTCCCAGCGTGGTCGAACAACAACAGACCCAGCGGGACATCGTTTCGCTGCCGGATTTGCCGCGGGATGTGCACGCAGCGCTGTTTCACTGCGCTTCCCTCGTCGTACACCCTACGTTCTACGAGGGTATTGTCGGCACGCTTACCTTCTATGAAGCCGTCAGCGTTGGGACACCCTGCATCATGGGCGTGGGGCCTCATGTGCGCGAGTTGATGGAGACGGCGCCCGAACTCGCGCCGACGACATTCGATCCATATGACATCGACGGAATGATCGCCCTTATTAAACGGGTGGTGGCAGATCCTGAAGAAGCCTGGCGCCTCCAACTCGGAGCATACGAGAAGCGTCGTAAAAGGGGGTGGGTTGAGGTCGCTCGCGCCTATGCGGAAGCTGCAATGGGCACCGACCGCGTGCACGGCGGAAAATCGTGAGCCGTTCCCAAGTGCTTCCAGACACGGCGGCTACACGCTCGGACAGGATTCCAGTTGGCGTGTGGACCGAATGGGTTCCCGGGTCGCGCTGGACCAACGAGGGCATGACGCGCCTGCTGGGTTACATCATCGAAGGCGTCGCACTCGGTGGCGAGTTCATTTTCCACATCGTGATCATTGACGCTCTGCGTGACGAGGTTCGCAGCGATTTGGCGACATTAGACGCGGTCGAAGGCCTTGATTACACGATAGAAACCCCGAACAATTCAGCCGTCTCCAACAGCTTTCCCGCGCTTGCTGAGTTCGCGAACAAAAATGTGCCCGTGGACGGCTGGATCGTTTTGTATCCGCAGTTCCAACACGCCCTTCTGCTGGATGCGCCGATCGCGACGGTCTTTCCTGACGGCATCCCCGTAGCCTATCCTACAGTCGATACCGGTGCGTGGGGCCCCTCAGGATATCACGTGCGGTGGCGAGACGCCGTCGCCTCCCTTCTCGACGGGTCTGATCGCGTCATCACATTCTCCGACCACGTAGCCAGGCATCATGCCGAACGGTTATTCGCCGTGCCGGACCAAAAATTGCGGGTCATTCCGCATGCTCCGCCGGACTTGCAACATCTGGCACCCTATGTTCCCGAGCGCAAACGGACGAAAGCCAGTCGGCAAGCCGCCGCAGAAATACTGCGCATGCACGCCTCCGAACGAGGGTGGACCCACCTGTCCGACTTTCCGTTCGAAGAGGTCGATTACGTCGCCGTCTCCACGCAGGATCGCGTAACCAAGAACATCCGGCTAATCGCAGAAGCAGTTAGGTCCTTGGTCAGAACGAGCAATGTGAACGTCAAGCTATTCATGACTGCCCCGGTCCATTTCGGAGCCACCTGGACCCCGTTACCCGCTCTGCTTGAGCGTGAGATGTTCGCGTCGGATTTGATTTCCATGCCAGATCTGCCCAGAGACGTGCATGCCGCCTTCTATCATTGTGCGGCCGTCGCGGTGCATTCGGCGATATTCGAAGGCGGAAGGGGCGTATTCCCCTACTATGAGGCAGCCAGCGTCGGCACGCCCTGCCTGATGGCCGATGGGCCGCATACTCGCGAATTGATCGATCAGGCGCCGGGTCTTCGCCCCTTTGTGTTCGATCCCGATGACGCCATCGGCTTGTCCCGCCTCATCAGAAATGTGCTAATGGACAGGGAAGGCGCGCTGGCCGTACAGCAGGCGGATTATGCAGAACTTCGCAAGCGCACGTGGAAGGATGTCGCGAGCGATTACGCCGCTGCTGCGACTACAGTAACGAGCAAGGCGCGATCCTCCTTGGAAGGACCGCCAGCGAGGCGGCCAAGCCAAAAACGGCGGCAAACCTCCGCCTTGCAAACATAAACTGGACGCCCTGAAAATTTCTGCTAGGCGACGGCACGCGAAGCTGCGCGACGGATAGGTTGTAATGACTGACAGAACTCAATCCAAGGCAAGCCTCTCGAAGGCGAAATCTCGCCCCCGCGCCGAGGCCTCGCCAACCTGTACGGATGTGCTCGGACAGATCGATGCCGCAGCAAACAAGGTTCGCACGGCTCTAACCAATGACGAAGGCGCGCTGTCGCCCGCCGCCCGCAAGTCCGTTCAGGCGCTTTTGAAGTCCATCACTTCAGCCCAATTGTCTGGATTGCTTGATCGGCTGGCCCAGGAAGGGGCGGCGACGAGAAACCCCGCCTTGGAGCTTGGCGTAGAGCGTGACCGTCGGCGGACGCTCGAGGCAGTTCGTATCGACCACCTCAACCGTATTGTGCAGCTCGTCGGTGAACGCGACGCGCTCGAGATTGAGCTACAAGACAACGCCGCTCGCTATCGGAAGCAGATCACGGCTACGCCTTCCCAAGCCCAACAAGTCGTGCTGTCGGCGACATCAGGCGTGTCCCCCACTGAAATCATTTCCGGGCTGCCCGAATTCACTCGTAAAGGGCGTCTGGACAAGGCCAAGGCGCGCGCCTTGCATTCCTCAGCACGGCAGGCCCTGAAGGCCGCTCGCTGGCCAGAGGCCGTTTCTCTTTTCAGAGAATACCTCTCCTACCACCCGCGCCGCGCCGCGCCTTGGAAGCAGTTCGGTCATGCGCTGAAAGAGGCGGGCCAATTGGAACTAGCGGAAGGCGCCTATTTCAAGTCGCTCTCCATCGACGCGGCCGATACGGATACCGCCCTCCATCTGGGTCACCTCCTCAAGAGAGTAAGCAAAACCGCTCTTGCTGCCGAAATATTCGCCGGCGCGCTGGCGATGCAGCCTGACCATAAGGATCTGCGAAACAGCCTCGGGGATCTTGGATACCCCTTGCCCCAGTTCGCCGCGCGACCGCCTCGCGTCACAGCGGAACCCGTCGGCCTTCAGGCTTGGCTGCTTCGGCGGGAGATCACCGGCGCACAGAAGGCCGCCAAAGCGAAGCGCTGGGGCGATTCCGCTAAACGATACCTCAAACTCACAATACGCCGTCCCCATGATGCGCGCCTTCTCATTCAGTATGGTCACGCCCTCAAGGAGATGGGCGATCTGAAGGCCGCCGAACAGGTCTACCGCCAGGCCACGGACCTCCAGCCGCTCAATTCGGACGCATGGCTCCATCTGGGGCACATCCTGAAGATGCAGGGCGACATGAATGGCGCCAGAACTTCTTATGAGACTGCAGTGCGTTTCAATCCCAATAATATGGATGCGCGCCATGAACTCTGATGTGACATCGGAGAAAGACGAAAGGCCCGCCTCAAAATCGTCCCTTAACAACCACCTCAGGATCATCGGCGCATTGATGATGCGCGAGACCGTGACGCGCTATGGCCGTCAGGGATTGGGGCTTCTCTGGTTGATCGGCGAACCCCTGTTGTTCTGCTTCGGCGTGATCATCATGTGGTCGATCATAAAACCTCCTTACGAGCATGGAATTCGGATCGCTGCCTTTGTCATGACCGGGTACAGCTGTCTGCTTCTCCTTCGACATCTGGTCGCAGCCAATCTGAATGCTCTTCAGGCCAATGTAGGACTTTTGTACCATCGCCGCATTACGGTGCTGCACATTTACATATCTCGATGCGCGCTCGAAATTCTCAGCACGACACTTTCTTTCATCGTTGTTTACTCGGCTTTGATCGTGGCAGGTCAAATGACTCTGCCTTATGATCCCCTCTTACTCTATGGCGGATGGCTGCTTCTGAGTTGGATAGGCACCGGCTTGGCGTTGTGTTTTGCCGGGTTGGCTTTGCGCTCAGAGATGTTCGAGAGGATCGCGCCCCTGCTTTCCTATGGCCTTATCCCTCTCTCCGGCGTATTTGTCATGATGGCTTGGTTACCCCCTCACTATCGCGAGGCCATCTTGACCGTGCCCATCGTGCACGCCGTGGAGATGGTGCGTGGCGGCGTGTTCGGAGACGCCGTAAGGCCTTATTACAACCCTACCTACGCTATTGCTTGGGCCGCAGTGCTCACTCTTGCCGGATTGCTTTTGATCGCGCCGGCAAAGAAACACGTCGAAATTGAATAAGCCCGGCCTGAAACAGGATACTCCGATGAGTAACGCAAAACTCACCTACCTCGGCGCCTCGAGCTCTACAGACGTGTCATCAGCGCCGCAGCTTTATAGAGAAATTTGGCGACGCGTGCCGATTTCCCTTATTGTCGTGGTCATCATACCGACGTTGATCGCTGCCGCTTACTATCTGATATTCGCAACGCCGGCTTACGTGTCAGAAACGCGTTTCGTCATTAGGCAGGCATCCCGCGAACAACCCTCTCCGCTTGGCTTTGCTCTCCAAGGCGTGGGTTTATCGGCCAACCAAACCGATTCTTTCTCCGTTCATGAATACATGAAGTCTCGAGACGCTGCTGCAGACCTCCAGGAGAAAACGAACCTGAGGAGCATGCTGGCCCGACCTGGCGTCGACTCTCTTTCGCGCTTCCCGCGCCCATGGGAAAGCCCGTCGGCAGACACCCTGCATCGAGCGATGGGTCGCTTCATCAAGGTTTCCTACGACTCCACCACAGGCATCAGCACCCTGCGCGTCAAGGCGTTCAAGCCCGACGACGCCAGACGAATGGCCACGGTGCTTCTGGATGGCGGCGAGCAACTGGTGAACCAGTTGAACGAGCGCTCGAGTGAGGGCGCTGTCCGCGAAGCGTCTCGCGACCTTGACGAGGCCGAAACTCGGCTCAAAGCCTCTCAGCTCAGCCTTACGACTTTTCGCAATCGCGAGCGTATAATCGATCCCAGCCGCGCCGCCGTCGAAAGTTCGGAGCTCTTGGGGGGCTTGATGTCCGAGTTGGCCACAATGCGCGCCGAGCGCGCCCAGATCGCCCGGACGACCCCTCAGAGTCCGCAGCTTGAACTTCTTGACGGTCGCATTTCGGCCTACGAGGCTCAAATCGAGGCCGAGCGGGCGAAGATTGCAGGCACCACACAATCCTTGGCCCCCAAAGTCGCGACTTATGAAGCCTTGTCTCTGGATCGCGAGTATGCCGAACGTTCGGTCGCCGCTGCGCGCACAGCGCTAGACAATGCTCAGATCGATGCACGACGCCAGAAACTATATCTGGATCGGATCGTGGCCCCAAACCTGCCTACCGACGCGTCGGAACCGAAACGTCTTCGCCACATCTTTACGATCTTCCTGAGCCTCCTCGTGGCTTATGGCGTAGGGTGGCTCGTGGTTGCCGGTGTCCGGGAACACCAACAGGGATGACGCCAGCTCAACCCGCCGACAGCCCACTGCAGGCGGCGAAACCTAGCTCGGTGGGACTGCAAGTCAGTAACCTCCGCAAGACCTACCCCGGACATGGTGGGCCGGGCAGAACCTTGTTTCGCGACCTCAACTTCACTCTTGGGCGTAACGAAAGATTGGCGCTTCTTGGTCGCAACGGCCAAGGCAAGTCCACTCTTATCAAGATACTAGGCGGCGTCCTGCCCACCGACGAAGGGAAGATCGATTGGCGTATGCGCCCTTCATGGCCCATAGGGTTTGGCGGAGGGTTTCAAGGCAGTCTTAGCGGCTTGGACAACATACGGTTTCTTTCTCGACTTTATGATAGACCTTATGAAGCAATGGCCGAACGCGTCGATGACTTCGCCGAATTGGGTCACGCCTTGCGCCAGCCCGTAAAGCACTATTCTTCGGGCATGCGGGCGCGCTTGGCTTTTGGTCTTTCCCTGGCCATCGAATTCGATTGCTATCTTATCGACGAACTCATCGCGGTCGGCGATGCTCGGTTCGCTGAAAAATGCCAGAAGGAACTTTTCACGGCGCGTGGTAACCGCGCCTTTATGATCGCCTCGCACGACATGGCGACCGTAAGGTCCTCCTGCCAACGAGCATTGATTGTCGACAGCGGACAAGCGAAACTGTTCGACGATATAGATGAGGCGATCGATATATACACTTGGTTGCGCGCGCCCTAACTCATAGACTATCCACGGATATTGGCGCGCTCGACACAACGCCCAGCACTTTTTCTCCAAGACGGAACAATGATGGCCTTCTCTCTTCCTGATGCCTTCACCACAGTGAAGATTGCCGACCATACGGGTCGAGAGTTCGAGGTTGCGATCAGCCGGCAGCCCGACCATTATGAGCAGTGGCTCGAAACCGCTCGCCCGTTCAGCGCGATCGCCAAGATACTGATTCAAATACTTCAAAGTCATGGCACGCTCATCGATGTCGGTGCCAACATCGGAACGATCAGTCTGCCTGTTGCCAATGCCGGCTCTCGGGTGGTGGCAATCGAAATGCTGCCCATCAACTGCCTCAAGCTCAACCTCTCCGCTTTAGCGAACGGACTGGGCCGAATGACAGTCCATCAGGCCGGCGCGACCAACTCGATCCAGATGCTGGAGTTTTCGGGCGACGGTCCTTGGGGCGCGGTGTCTTCAGGAACAGCCGCTCCGCAATACGCGGCGGGCTATCCCATTGACACAATCCTTAAGACCCTCGGCGACAACCTACCCTTTGGCGAAGTGGTGGTCAAAATCGACGTTGAGGGACACGAGTTTGAAGTTCTTCAAGGTTGTGAAGATCTTATTTCTACATACCGGCCTGTGATCGTATTCGAGAGCATCGAGGGCGACGCCGCACAAAATTCGCGCGCCAGTCGCACGCACCTGCAAGATCGCGGATATAAGCTGTTCATGACGCGTGACGCGCTGCCAAACTGCATATTCGTCCCACGCACCGCCGAGGAATTGCAGGTCGGCTTCCTCACGGATTATGTGGCCATTCCGCAAGAGAAGGTCGATCGGATTCTTGGTCTTCTGGCAGAATTCCCGGTGCGGGAACTGACCGACGACGAAAAGCTTCTGTGGGTCACCGAGACGGCCAAATCACAGCAACTCGTAGCCCACCGCGTGCATGCCGCTCTTGTAGCTCACGACCTAGCGACACGGTCGAAGGATCCACTGAAGACGCAGATGCTGGAAATTCTCAAACTTTTGTCGACCGACGCTGACGCATCGGTTCGCGCGGCCGTAGGTGACGTCGCCGCGAGCTAATAAAACCGTGGGAGCCTTGCCGCAACGGCAGGCTCCCCAGTTCACTAGGCACGCTCGATCATGCAGCCTCGCAGAATGAATTCTCCGGCAAAGGCTCCAGTGGGAAGTAAAACTCGCATTTCGGACAGATCGGCTTGCGTCCATTCGGCTTGGAGATCGAGCTGATAATGTCCGCTTCTTTCGAAAGTAAGTTCCTGCGAACTGAATTTGGACATATGCCCCCACTCGAAACGTAGTTTTCGACCAGGGCCGATATCGACCAGCTCGAAATTCAGCCGCAACGCCCAGAGCCCCTTTGGAAGCGCGACGTGCGGGCCCCACACCAACGGCCGCGTGCCTCCCGTAAGGTCGATATGAACATGACGATCATCCTCGCTGAGGACGCCTCGACCAAAATTGAACAAATCGAGAGAAATGTCGGCGGCCGCGCCCTTTACTGGGCGCGGATTTATGTAGAACGCCAAGGAGTCGGGAAGAGAACGAACGTCAACCGCTCTTCCCTCATCATTCGCATACTCGAAAATATCTTCAGAAGACAGCCTCGCTTCTTTGGTGGTAGTCAGCTTCGAAGGTTGTGGCGCATCTGCAGCGGCAGCCAGAAGCCTGGCCAAATCCCGAATCCGTGCAAGCTCTATGACCCTGTCGTTAAACGGCACCCACTTTTCGGGGAACACAAGAGTCCACTGATCCGGCGCAAACGCGAGCGCTTCGGCCACCATGGTCGAAATCAGAAGATCATCTTTCACCACATAGCATGCACCTTCAGCCAGAGACACGCCTGGCATAAGAAACACGCATTTGCGGCCGTTTAGTAATGACGCATTAGTCTGTCCGCTCGCCATAACGCTCAACCTCACTCTAACGCACTGTAAACTGCCGACAGCCGATCATTGTAAGCACATGGGCTAAATTTGTTGGCCTGATCAAGGCCATCTCTCTCGAGCTGATTTCTCATTTCTTCATCCGTATCGAGGCGGTTGATAGCCGCGCTGATCGCTCGAACATCAAGGGGATCGATCGTCAATGCAGCGGAACCGGCCACCTCGCCCAAGGCGCCTTGACCGGAAGTGATCACCGCCGTGCCGAGCGACATCGACTCCAAGATGGGCAGCCCAAACCCCTCCGTAAGCGATGGGAAAAGAGTGGCTCGAGCCCCCCGGATGACATTTCGCAGCATGGAAGTGGGTAGATACTCAAGCCTTCTCACGCCAGCACCGAACGACTCCGGCTTGGTCATTTGATCCAGCAGATCAGTGTCGGGATCCGCCAGCCAAGATCTCCCCGCCACAATGACGAGAGGTCGGGTGGAGCCTGAGGCCAGATAAGCTTCTACAAGGCGGAGTACGTTCTTCTTCGGCTCAATCGCACCAAAAAAGATATAGTAGTCCTTCCATCCTAGCGAAAATTGCCTTTCTAGGGTTATGGCGATCTCTTCTGCAGGCACGGCCAGCGTGTCGAGCGGAATATCGACGGCCTGATAAGTATTAGTGATCCTACTTGGATCCGCACCAAACATTCTAATCAGATCAGATCGGCTGCTTTCAGAAACAGTCACTATATGATCTGCAATTCGAACGATTTTGGCACACTGGTCGAAATAGGCTCTCTTATCCTCTGCGGTCGCATAGGGATAGCGAAGCGGGATCAAATCATGAAAGGTATAGACATTAATCGCATTTCGCGCTTTCAGCGGCATAGGCGCCGTCCAGTGCACAATGTCAGGAGTAACTGTATCGCTACGCTCCCCATCAAATGCAACCGGAACAAAAGTTCTATACTGTCGAAAGGCCCTATTTGATAGGTTATAAATATCTCTTGAAGCCCAATAACTATCAACATCGGCCGAACCGAGAGCAGGCAACTGGACCATCCCGGTCGAAATAATTGGGTAGGCGGTCAAGCCAAAACGCGCGCTTACTGTCGACAGAGCGCGCCGCAAACCCTTTTTTGGGCGCGACTTGGCCGCATCAGCAATAGCGACTTCGTTCATAAAATCAGTAGCATGCCGCGGCGTTCCAGGCCCTAAAAGAACCTGTGTGCCGAAACCTAGTTGCTTAAGTCCGTGAAGCAGGTTGCGTCCGTATACCGCGATGCCTGAGCCTTTCGCCAAGCTGAGGTTTGCTCCGTCGATGCATACAGTTGGCATGATCACTCTTGTTTTGGATTCACATCGATGAGGCCGTCGCCGCCTCGTAGAAGCGCGACCTATCTATGCAAATCCGCCCGGGAAAGCGATAGACAGGCAGGATGCCCCACCTAGAGATCGGACATTGATGGTGCGATCTGAAGCCTGTCCGACAACATACGGAGACGTTATGCGCACTGCAATTGTAACCGGAGGGACGAGCGGCATCGGCCTCGCCATATGCCGCCGACTTCTCTCTGATGGGTTTCAGGTCGCTGCCTTATATGGAGGAGATGATGCGGCGGCCGAAGCTTGCCGCAGCGAGCTTGGCATACTGGCCCAAAAGTGTGATGTAGGAAATCCAAATGAATGTGCATTGCACGTTCATCGAATAGAAGAGCAACTGGGACCTGTCGACACGCTCATAAACAACGCCGGAATATGTCGAGACGCCCCCTTCCATAAGCTGACTGAAAATCATTGGTCAGATGTGATCAATGTCGATCTGAGCAGCCTCTTCAACATGACGCGGACCGTTTGGAAAAGCATGCGAGAGCGGAGTTTTGGACGCATTGTGAACATCAGCTCGATCAACGGCCTCAAAGGCCAATTTGGTCAAACCAACTATGCCGCCGCCAAAGCTGGCGTGATCGGCTTCTCCAAGTCGCTGGCGCTGGAGGGTGCGCGTAAAGGGATAACCGTGAATGTCGTGGCCCCTGGTTATGTGGACACGCCGATGCTCTCCGCGCTCAAACCCGAGACCCTGGCCATGATAGCAGATGGAATTCCAGTCGGCAGACTAGGACGCCCCGAAGACGTCGCGCGGTGCGTATCCTTCCTCGTCAGTGGCGATGCCGACTTCATCACTGGCGCTACTATAAATGTAAACGGCGGCCAGTACCTGGCTTAGGATACCCAAAATGATAAATCCGTTCAATTCCGGTTACTACACATCGGAAGAGCTCAAGGACTTCGGATTTCCATTTATTGGAAAAAATGTAAAGGTCGCCAAAGATTGTTCTATTGTCGGGCTGGAAAACATTGAGATTGGCGATAATTCCAGGATTGATAGTTTTTCGTCCATCATCGCTGCGTCTGGATTCGTTCGGATTGGCCGGTATGTCCACATCGGAGGTGGCGCCTACATAGGCGGGGCCGGCGGCGTTACCCTCAACGATTTCTCGGGCCTATCCGGCGGAGTGAATATCTACTCTGCAAGCGACGACTATAGCGGACGATCCCTGACAAACCCTACCGTCCCCGCAGCCTATACGGGAGTAAAACGCGCTCCAATCTCGCTGGGCCGCCACGTCATCATCGGCTCTGGAAGCATCGTACTTCCTGGATGTGATCTGGGGGAAGGCGTAGCCGTAGGCGCCCTCTCTCTCGTCAATAAGAACTTGGGGGCATGGGGAATTTATTCGGGTGTTCCCTGCCGGCTAATTGCAGCCAGAAAACAGGGCCTGCTGGAAAAAGAAACCCTGTTAGAGTCTGAAAATCGACGTTGAACTTCAAAGATTGAGCAGCGCCGGATCCCCGCCCTGGGCGGCGATATTGACGCTGATCGCCTTCTCGGCCGCATAGCGGATCAGACTGTTAGGGCCGCCGGCCTTGGGCCCCGTACCTGACAGACCTTCGCCGCCGAAGGGTTGGACGCCGACCACCGCGCCGGTGATCGAGCGGTTGACGTAGACGTTGCCGGCGGGGACCAGATCGACGACTTCGGCGGCGAAGGCTTCGATGCGGCTGTGGACGCCCAGGGTCAGACCGTAGCCGCGCGCGGCCAGCTTGCCGGCGACCAACTTCAGGTCGGACGGGGCGTAGCGGTAGATGTGCAGGATGGGGCCGAAGACCTCACGCTCCAGGAAGTCGGGCGTGGGGATTTCGGCGATAGTAGGGGCGAACAGGTCGCCCTTTTCGGCGCCCATCGGCAGGGCGGCGCGGGCGATGATCGTCGCCTCCTTCGACAGGCTTTCGACGTGGACTTCTAGGGCGCGACGCGATTCCGGGTCGATCACCGGGCCGATGTCGGTCTTGGGATCGGCGGGGTCGGCGACGGTCTGGACCGCCAGAGCGCCTTTCAGGCCCTCGATCAGGGCATCAGCCGAATCCTTGGGCACATAGAGGACGCGTAGGGCCGAGCAGCGCTGGCCGGCCGAGCCGAAGGCCGACTGGATCACGTCGTCGATGACCTGTTCCTTCAACGCCGTCGTATCGATGAACATGCCGTTCAGGCCGCCGGTCTCGGCGATGAAGGGGATGATGGCGCCGGGCCGTGCGGCGATGGCGCGGTTGATGGCGGCGGCCGTGTCGGTGCCGCCGGTGAAGGCGACGCCGTCGATGCCCGGATGGGTGACCAGGGCCGCGCCGACCGTCTCGCCACGCCCGGGAACCAGGGCCAGCAGGTCGGGGGTCAGGCCGGCCTTGTAATACAGGCGCACAGCCTCGGCGGCGATCAGCGGCGTCTGTTCGGCGGGCTTGGCCAGGACTGCGTTGCCGGCGGCCAGAGCCGCAGCGATCTGACCGGTGAAGATGGCCAGGGGGAAGTTCCACGGCGAGATGCAGGCGAAGACGCCCCGTCCGTGCAGGAACAGCTGATTGGTCTCGCCGGTCGGCCCCTTCAGGGTCTCGGGGGCGGTGAAGTCGCGTTCGGCAAGCAGGGCGTAATAGCGGCAGAAGTCGGCGGCCTCGCGCACCTCGGCCACGCCGTCGTTCAGGGTCTTGCCCGCCTCGCGGCTGAGCAGGGCGACCAGCCGGTCCAGATCGGCCTCCAGCGCATCGGCCATAGCGCGCAGGACTATGGCGCGCTTGGCGCCGCCCTGGCGGTCCCATTTGACCTGAGCCTCGGCGGCGGCTTGGACGGCGGCGTCGATGTCAGCCGTCTCGGCTTCCGAGACATGGCCCAGCACCTGTGATCGATCGAAGGGGTTGGTCACGTCCTGAGCGTTGAGGCCGGCGCGCAGCTTGCCGCCGATGATCGGGCCGCTGGTCAACTTCTCGCGGTCGACCAGTTCCAGCGCCTTGGCGTGGGCTTCACGGTCGGCGGCCTGAGAGTAATCGCGGCCGAGGGAGTTCTGACGATCGCCGTACATGTCTTTCGGAACCGAAATCTTGGGGTGACGGTCGGGCGCCTGCTCGACCAGGGAAATGGGATCGGCCGCGACGGCCGAGGCGGGCACGCGCTCGTCCAGCAGGGCGTGAACGAAGGAGGAGTTGGCGCCGTTTTCAAGCAGGCGCCGCACCAGATAGGGCAGCAGTTCCTCGTGCCCGCCAACGGGGGCGTAGGCGCGGACGATGACGGTTTCATCGGCCCAGGCTTCTTGAGCGGCGTCATAAAGCGCCTCGCCCATGCCGTGCAGCCGCTGGTGCTCGACCGTGACGCCGTGATCACGCGCCATACGCCGCACGGCCGCCAGGGTGTGGGCGTTATGGCTGGCGAACTGGGAATAGATGGCCGGCGCGGCCTCGATCATGGCCTTGGCGCAGACCAGATAGTTTAGATCGGTCGCCGCCTTGGTCGTGTAGACGGGATAGTCGGTGCGGCCGAACACCTGGGCGCGCTTGATCTCGGTGTCCCAATAGGCGCCCTTGACCAGGCGCACCATCAGACGACGGCCGGAGCGGCGGGCGAGGTCAGCGACGCGTTCGATCGTCTCCAGACCGCGTTTCTGATAGGCTTGAACCGCCAGACCCAGGCCGGTCCAGTCGCCAAGCGACGGCTCGTGCGCCAGCCGGTCCAGCAGCTTCAGCGAAAGAGCCAGACGGTCCGCCTCCTCCGCGTCCATCGTATAGTTGATGTCGTATTTGGCCGCGATCTGGGCCAGGCGCAGGATGCGGGGATAAAGGGTCGCCCAGACGTCGTCTTCGTGCGTCGCCTCATAGCGGGGCGACAGGGCCGACAGTTTCACCGAGACGCCGTGGCCGTGTTTCGGCCCCTGGCCCTTGGATGTCTTGCCCACCGCCTCGATGGCGTCGGCGTAGATCTTCTCATAGCGGTCGGCGTCGGCCATGGTCCGGGCGCCCTCGCCCAGCATGTCGAAGCTGCACAGCCAGCCTTCCTTATTCGACCGCTTGAGCGCGCTCTGGATGGTGCGGCCGACGACGAACTGCTCGCCCATGATCTTGACGGCGGTGGCCACCGCCTGGCGGATGACCGGCTCGCCCAGACGGCCGGCGATCCGCTTGAGGAAGCCGGGCAGATCGGTGCGCGCCTCATCATCAACATCGACCAGCTTGCCGGTCAGCATCAGACCCCAGGTCGAGGCGTTGACGAAGAGGCTGTCTGACTGACCCAGGTGGGCGGCCCAGTCGGCCGAGCCGATCTTCTCGGCGATCAAGCGGTCGCGGGTGTCCTCGTCCGGCACGCGCAGCAGGGCTTCGGCCAGACACATCAGGGCCAGACCTTCGCGGGTCCCAAGCGAGAATTGTTGCAGGAAGCTTTCGACGACGCCCTGCTTCTTCTGGCTGCGACGCGCGTGTTCGACCAGGGCCGTCGCCTCAGCGACCACATCAGCCCGTTCGGTCGCATCCAGGGGCATGCGCGCCAGATTGGCGACGACGGCCTCACGCTCGTCGCGGAACTTTTGCGCATCCAGACCATCCCAGGCGGCCAGGCTCGAAGGCAGGAAGGCGGGCGTGGTCATCGGTGACAAATCCTGTGGATTTCAGCCGTATATGCCGGAGTTCATTGAAGGTGCTTCGTATGATACGGGACTGAACCGAAGATCGTTCGGTGTGAGGCAGTGATTTCCGATGATCGATATCGACGCTGTTGATCGCCGCATCCTGCGGGTGCTTCAGACCGATGCCCGCATCTCAAACGCCGAACTTGCGCGACGCTGCAACCTGTCGCCCGCCGCCTGTTTCGAACGGGTCAAACGGCTGCGCGAAAAAAAGATCATCACCGGCTACGCCGCCATGATCGACCCGGCTCAGGTCGGCCGGGACCTGCTGATCTTCGTCGAGGTTCTGCTGGACCGCACCACCGGCGATGTCTTCGAAGCCTTTGCCGCCGCCGTCCGCAGCCAGCCGGAGGTGCTGGAATGCCACATGGTCGCCGGCGGTTTCGACTATCTGATCAAGGCCCGCGTCGGCGACATGGACGCCTACCGCGCCTTCCTGGGCGACGTTCTGGTGCGGATGCCAGGCGTGCGCGAAACCCGAACCTATGCGGTGCTGGAAGAGGTCAAATCGACGACGGTGCTGCCGCTTTAAGCGTGACATTTCAACTGGGCGGGTGACGCGCGAAGACCGCTCGTCTAGTAGACAGATTCCGACAACTGCTGCGTTTTCACATGCCCCCCATCTATCCGGTTATCATGTGCGGTGGTTCCGGCACTCGGCTGTGGCCCGCGTCCCGGCCCTCCCTGCCCAAACAGTTCATCCCTCTAGCCGGCAACCGGTCGCTGTTTCAGGAGACCGCCGCGCGTGTCGCCGCCTTGGCCAATGGGGGGGGTGAACTGGTCGTGGTGGCCGGCGTCACTCACAGGACAGCCATCGTCCAGCAGCTTGAAGAGATCGGCATTCGCGCCGTCGTCCTGCTGGAACCTGAGGGACGCGACTCGTCCGCCGCGATGGCCGCCGCAGCCCTCTGGACAGCTCAGCGCAGCCCGCAAGCGGTCAATCTGTTCGTCGCGTCCGATCATCACATTCCCGACGCGGAGGCGTTTCGGACATCTGTCGGCGAAGCGATCGCTGCCGCAGCCGATGGAAAGATCGTCACGCTGGGCGTCGTCCCCACGGCGCCGTCGTCCGCCTATGGCTATATCGCACCGACCGGGCCCGGCTTGTCCGATGTATCGGCCTTCGTCGAGAAGCCGGATTCAGCGACCGCTGAGCGTTACATTGCCGAAGGCTATCTCTGGAACAGCGGCAATTTTATCGTTCGTGCAGACGTGCTGGGCGCCGAAATCGCAGAGCGCGCGCCAGCCGTGGCTGAGGCGGTCCAGTCGGCCTTGGATCACGGGGCGATCGACGGCGCCTGTCTGACGCTGGGTTCGGGGTTCATGTCCGCGCCCAAGATCTCCATCGATTACGCCGTCATGGAAAAGACGACGCGTGCGTCCGTCCTGCCGGTTCGCTTCGAATGGTCGGATCTGGGCGCGTGGGACTCGGTTCACGCCTCGGGCGAAGGCGATGTCGGTCTGCACGTCCTGGAGGATTCCGAGAAATGCCTGATCCGGGCCTGCGACGGCGTCATGGTGGCGGCCATAGGTCTTAGGGATATCGGCATCGTCGTCGAACGCGACGCCGTTCTGGTGACGGACCTGAAGAAGAGTCAGGACGTTAAGAAGGTGGTCGAAAGGCTACGCAAACTGTCGCCGCAGCATCTCGATTTTCCCGCACCCGCGCCCAGGGAGTCTCTGCAGGCCGGCGCCGCGCGACTGACCACTTGGCTGAGGCAGGCTGCTCTGCCGGTCTGGTCCAGTCTGGGTCAGGACGAAAACGGCGGTTTTGAAGAGGTGCTGGCGATGGATGGGCGCAGGGTCGCCACCTCACGCCGCGCCCGCGTTCAAGCTCGACAATTGCAGGTCTACGCCGAGGCCGGTCGACAAGGCTGGGAAGGCCCTTGGCGCACCGTGACTGCAAAGGGTCTCGACCGCCTGAACGCCGTTTCGCTTAGGTCCGACGGCCGCATGCGCACTTTGCTGAATGCGGACGGCGCCTCGCTGGACGAAACGGCGATGGTCTACGATCAAGCCTTCCTGATATTCGCCCTGGCCGTCATCGCCGATGCGAAGGGCGACACCGATCTGGAGAAACAGGCGGCTGCTGTCCGGGATCTTCTGCTCGAAAGCGCCGACGCCCAGGGCGGACTGAAGGAGGCCGGCGATCATCCCTATCAGTCCAACGCCCACATGCATCTTCTGGAAGCGGCTCTGGCCTGGGAAGAGGCCGGCGGAGACCCGGCCTGGTCGAGGCTTTCCGACCAGATCGTCAATCTGGCCCGCACGCGTTTCATCGACACCGAGACCGGCTGTCTGCGCGAGTTCTTCCAGGAAGACTGGTCGCCTGCCCCAGGCAAGGACGGCGCCTTGGTCGAGCCCGGCCATCAGTTCGAATGGGCATGGCTTTTGGCGCGATATGGTCGCAAGCGCCAGGATGATGGCGCCTTGGCCGACGCCTGGCGTCTGTATCAAGCCGGATTGAAAGGCATCGATTCGAAGCGCGGCGTCGCCATCGATGCGATGACCATCGACGGCGGCGTTCGAAGCGCGCGCTCGCGGCTTTGGCCCCAGACGGAATGGCTGAAGGCGTCGCTGATCCTGGCGTCTCTCGGCGACGACAAAAAACGCAAGGCCTGCCTGGAACAGGCCGCTGCGGCCCAGCAGGCCCTATGGCTCTATCTGACGCCACAAGGCCTTTGGCGCGACAAGCTGCTCGAGGACGGCGAGTTCATCGACGAACCCGCTCCGGCCAGCTCGTTCTACCACATCATGGCGGCTTACGGTCAGCTCAGACAGACTTTGACCGAACTGAGCCTCACTCAAACTTCGGAGATCGAACTGGCCTGAGCCACACCGCTGTTGAAGCGATGAATCTTATCGAGCTTCGCCAAACAACCGCGGCCGTCTCGCCTTCGTCATTCTAACCGTCTAGAAGTTCGCCCCTTACTCAACGGCTCAGGGTCCGCCCGCCTCAATGCGCATCGTTCTGGCCACCGACGCCTGGGAACCTCAGGTCAACGGCGTCGTCCGCACCCTGACGCGCACGGTCGCGGAATGCCGCGGCATGGGTCATGAGGTCGAGGTCATCGAGCCCAGCCTGTTCAAGACCATCCCCTGCCCCACCTATCCGGAAATCCGGCTAGCGCTGGGAGCGGAAGAAGAGATTCGCGAGATGCTTCGCGCCTTCGAACCCGAGGCCGTCCACATCGCAACCGAGGGACCAATCGGCATCGCCACGCGCCGCATCTGCGTGGAGTGGAAGCTGCCGTTTACGACCAGCTATCATACCAAATTCCCCGAATATGTCTCGGCCCGTTTTCCGATCCCGGTCCAGGTCGGCTACGCCTATATGAAATGGTTCCACAAGCCGTCCGGACGGCTGATGGTGGCGACGCCGACCCTGCGCGACGAACTGGTCGAGCATGGATTCAAGAACGTCTCCCCTTGGTCGCGGGGCGTGGACACGGATGTGTTCAATCCCGACCTGGAGCGCATCTACGACGAGCTTGGCGGCAAGGACTGGCCGCGGCCCTTCTTCCTGAACGTCGGTCGTGTGGCGGTCGAGAAGAACATCGAGGCCTTCCTGCAACTCGACCTGCCCGGCACCAAGATCGTCGTGGGTGATGGCCCGGCCCGCGCCGAGCTCGAAGAAAAGTATCCGGATGCCAAATTCCTCGGCGCCAAGTTCGGCGACGACCTGGCCCGCTGTTTCCGCGACGCCGACGTTTTCGTCTTCCCCAGCTGGACCGACACCTTCGGTCTGGTGATTCTGGAAGCCATGGCCGCCGGCACGCCGGTCGCGGCCTATCCGGCTCACGGTCCGATCGACATCATTCCCGGATCGAACGCCGGCGCAATCGACAAAGACCTCAAGAGCGCCTGCCTGCAGTGCCTTGAACTCGATCGCAAGGCTGTGCGCGCTTATGCGGAAAAGTTCAGCTGGCGCGCTTCGGCCGAGCAGTTCGTCGAGAACCTGCAACCCTATCCCGAACCCGAGCGCGGCCGTTTCTGGCGTCGCCTGCGGCGTATCGCCCGTATTCGCAAACGCGCCGCCGCCTGATCGACGGGCCAGTCGAGCCGCCCCCCTAGGACAAGCCATGATGAAACCCCGTCAGGACCTAAAGCCGAACACGGCTGCTTACGAAACCCAGGCCTTGGTCAAGCCGACAGGCTTCCGCGAATACGACGCACGCTGGATCCTGGAGAAAGAGATCAACCTTCTCGGCATTCAGGCTCTGGGCCTGGGCCTGGCCACCTATGTCCACGAGATCGGCGTCGCGCCGAAGATCGTTACCGGCCATGACTTCCGCGGTTATAGCCTCAGCGTCAAACAGGCCCTGATCCTCGGGCTGCTGGAAGGCGGGATGGAGGTTCTGGACGTGGGCCTGGCCTTGTCGCCCATGGCCTATTTCGGCCAATTCGAACTGGACGCGCCCTGCGTCGCCATGGTGACGGCCAGCCACAACGAGAATGGCTGGACCGGCGTGAAGATGGGCGCCAACAAGCCGTTGACCTTCGGCCCCGAGGAAATGGGCCGGCTGAAAGAAATCGTTCTCAACGGTGAAGGCGTGGCCCGCCCCGGCGGCAAGCTGGTGCGCGTCGATGACTTCCGCGAAACCTATGTCGCCGACGTGGCCTCAAAGGTGCAGATCAAGCGTCCGCTGAAGGTGGTTTGCGCCTGCGGAAACGGCACCGCCGGCGCCTTCGCTCCTGACGCCCTGCGCCGGATGGGCGTCGAGGTGATCGAGATGGACACCGACCTCGACTATACCTTCCCGAAATACAACCCGAACCCGGAAGATCACGCCATGCTGGTGCAGATGGCCCAGCGGGTCCGTGAGACGGGCGCCGATCTGGCCCTTGGCTTCGACGGCGACGGAGACCGCTGCGGCGTGGTGGACGACACGGGCGAGGAAATCTTCGCCGACAAGATCGGCCTGATGCTGGCCCGCGACCTGTCCAAGGTCTATCCGGACAGCACCTTTGTGGTCGATGTGAAGTCGACCGGCCTCTACAAGACCGACGAGATCCTGAAGGCGAATGGCGCCGAGGTCGTCTATTGGAAAACGGGCCACTCCTACATCAAGCGCAAGACCGCTGAACTGGGCGCCCTGGCCGGATTTGAGAAGTCGGGCCACTTCTTCATGGCCGGCGATCTTGGCCACGGCTACGACGACGGTCTGGTCGCGGCCGGGGCCGTGCTGGCCATGCTGGATCGCAATCCGGACAAGAAACTCAGTGAACTGAAGACCGCCCTGCCGGACGCCTGGACCAGCCTGACCATGTCGCCCCACTGCGACGACGAGTTGAAGTACGACGTGCTGGAGCGGATCGTGAAGGAATACTCCGATCTGGCCGCAGCCGGCGGCGAAATCCTGGGCCGCAAGATCGTCGAGGCCATCACCGTCAACGGCGTGCGCGTGCACTTGGACGACGGCTCATGGGTCCTGGTCCGCGCCTCGTCCAACAAGCCGGAGTTGGTCGTGGTGGTCGAGAGCATGCGGTCCGAAGACGATATGCGCGACCTGTTCCGCAAGGAGATCAAACCGCGCCTGGCCGCCTATCCTGAAATCGGCGCCTTCAATCAGGAAATCTGAAAGATCACGGCGGACTGAACCAATCGCGCCCGTGACCGCTTCCCTTTCGGCTGAGGCCAGGAGGGAAGATTGCCGCGTTACTTTTTCCATACCCAGAACGGAGATTGCATCCGCGACGATCAGGGCGAGGAACTGAGGAGCGTTGATGCGGCGCGCGAGGAAGCCGTCGCCGTGCTGGGCGAAATCCTTCGCTACCGGGGCGCGTCGTTTTGGACGACCCGCGCCTTCAGCGTCATCGTCACGGACACCGAGGGTCAAACGGTCGTCAGCGTCACGGCGTCCGCATCCGATCAGGCGCCCGAGGGCTGGACATTGACGGGGGACGCGGGATGACCAAGCCTGGCGGCGTCTCAAAGATCACCACGCTGGTCGACAAGTTGTCGCTTCGGGACCGGCTCAATGCCGAAGAGATCGAGGCGTTGAGCGCGGTCCTCGATGCGCCCAAAACCGTCTCCGCCGGATCCGATATCGTGCGCGAGCACACCCGCCCGCTGCACAGCACCCTTCTGATTTCGGGCTTTTCCGCGCGTTACTCCACGCTGGAGGACGGGTCGCGTCAGATCACGGAAATCAATGTGTCCGGCGACTTCATCGACCTTCACAGCCTGTTGATGAAGCAGATGGATCACGGCGTCGTCGCCCTGACCAACTGCGTGATCGCAGAGGCGCCGCACAGCGGCTTGATCGACATCACCGAGCGACATCCACACCTGGGCCGACTGCTTTGGCTGGACACCATCATCGACGCCGCCATCCATCGACAGTGGCTGGTGGCCATGGGCCGGCGCAGCGGCCTGGGCCATCTGGCGCATCTGGTATGCGAGCTTTACCTGCGCCTCCAGGCCGTCGGCCAAACAGGTGATTTGACCTTCGAACTCCCGCTGACGCAAACGACCTTGGGTGATGCGCTGGGCCTCTCGACCGTCCATGTCAGCCGCCTGATTTCCGAGCTTCGCAGCGAGGGGGTCGTCGCTTGGGCGGGCGGGCGCATCGATATTCTCGACTGGCGTCGCTTGGCCGAGATCGCCGAGTTCGACCCCACCTATTTGCGCCTGCAATCCGAGCCCGTCTGATCACTTAACGCATGTTATCGCACCGAACGGCGATCGGCCGTCTAGACGGGGCATGTCTCAGTCAAACCTCGCGCACGCCCTGTTGTCTGCCCTTGCAGTTCAGGGCCTGGACGAAGGCGATGCTTTCTTCGCCGAGGCTGGCGCACGAACCTCAACCACACAGCATGGCGAAGCTGTCGTCACGCTGATTTTGTCAGGCGTCCTGGCGCGGATCGGGCTCGACGGCACTCTGTCGCATGGGCTGGCGTCCAGCGACGACGTGATCAACTTCGACGCCGTATTGGGCGGGGGTGGGCCAGAGTCGGCCGTTTGGTTGACGGCCGGACGATACCTGACCGTCTCCGCTCGCAAGCTGGCGCAAAAGATCGATCGCGACAGTCTGGTCGAGATGGCGCTGATTGATCTTCGCCGTCGCAACATCGCCCTTCAGGCTGAGCTTTCGCGCCACGCCACATTAAAAGTCAGCCAGCGCCTGGCCGCCCTATTGCTCGACGTCCACGACCGAAAGGGAGGCGACGTCCTCGCTCTGCGTCAAACAGAGCTGTCGCATCTGATGGCTGTGCGGCGCGCCAGCATATCGACCGCCTGCACCGAACTATGCGCCGCCGGCGCCTTGCGGCTGCGGCGCGGCGCGATCCAGATCACCGATGCAGACGCCCTGCGGCGGATGACGGACGAGGCCTATTCGACCGTGACGGACTTGGCCAGGTTGCGGGGCTGATCAACGTCGGTGCCCTTCTGAACGGCGGTGTAATAGGCCAGCAGCTGCACCGGCACGGCATAGACCAAGGGCGCGATCAGCGGGTGGCAGTCGGGGGCGTGGATGCGGCGAATGCCGGCGCCGTGCGGGTCGGGGGCCTTTTCCGGCGCGATCATGATGACCGGGCCGCCGCGGGCGGCGACCTCCTGCAGGTTGGACGCGGTTTTTTCGAACACATCGTCGAGCGGAGCTAGGGCGATGGTCGGGGTCTCTTCGTCGATCAGGGCGATGGGGCCATGTTTTAACTCTCCGGCGGCATAGCCCTCGGCGTGAATATAGCTGATCTCTTTCAGCTTCAGCGCGCCCTCCATGGCCAGCGGGAACATGGCGCCCCGGCCTAGGAAAAGGACATCGTCGGCCTTTGACAGGTCATGGGTCACGGCGCGAATGCTATCGCCCATCGTCAGGGCCTCAGCGATCAGGCGCGGGCTTTCGAACAGAGCTTTGACCAGTTCGGCCTCGGTCGCAGCATCGATCCGGCCGCGCGCCACGCCAGCCGCCACGGCTAGGGCCAGCAGGGCCGCGACCTGGGCGGTGAAGGCCTTGGTAGAGGCGACGCCGATCTCGGGCCCGGCATGGGTGGGCCACAGCACGGCGGCTTCGCGCGCCATCGAGGAAGAGTGAACATTCACGACGGCGGCGGTCTGCAACCCTTGCGCCTTGCACCAGGTCAGGCTGGCCAGGGTGTCGGCCGTCTCGCCCGACTGGCTGACGGCGACGGCCAGGGTGGATTTCGATACGGCCGGCGAGCGATAGCGGAACTCCGACGCGATCTCGACGTCGCAGGGCAGGCCCGCCAGCTTCTCGAACGCATAACGGCCGATCTGGCCGGCGTAGAAGGCGGTGCCGCAGGCGACGATCTGGATGCGGTCGATGGCGGCGAAATCGACGGGATTGGTCTTGGCCTTGCCGGTCACCAGGTCGAGATATTCCGACAGGGTGTGCTGGACGCTGTCGGGCTGTTCATGGATTTCCTTCTCCATGAAGTGGCGATATTCGCCCTTCTCGACCATCGCCGAGGAGGCCGAGACCTGGACGATGGCGCGTTCGACCGGCTTGCCCGCCACGTCGAACATCTGGGCGCCGGCCTTGGTCATGGCGACGTAATCGCCCTCTTCCAGATAGGAAATCTTCTGCGTGAACGGACCGACGGCCAGCGCGTCCGAGCCCAGATACATTTCGTCCTCGCCCCAGCCGACCACCAAGGGGCTGCCGCGTCGCGCGCCCAGGATCAGGTCGTCCGTCCCGTCGATCAGCACCGCCAGCGCATAGGCGCCGGTCAGGCGATCCAGAGTGGTCTTGAACGCCTCCAGCGGCGCGCGACCCGTATTCAATTCGGCGTCCAGCAGGTGGGCGATGACCTCGGTGTCGGTCTGGCTTTCAAAGACATGGCCTTCGGCGGCCAGCTCGGCTTTCAGCTCGGCGAAGTTTTCGATGATGCCGTTATGGACCAGGGTGACACGACCGGCCTTGTGTGGGTGGGCGTTGGCGGTCGTGGGCGCGCCGTGCGTGGCCCAGCGCGTATGGCCGATGCCGACCGTCGCCGTCATCGGCTCCTCGGCCAGGACGGCTTCCAGATTGCGGATCTTTCCTTTGGCGCGGCGGCGCTCGACCAAGCCGTCCACAACGGCGGCGACGCCTGCGGAATCATAGCCGCGGTACTCCAGCCGTTTCAGGCTGTCGATCAGCCGGAGAACGACAGGACCATTGCCGGTGACGCCGATGATGCCGCACATGAGCGAAGGCTCCGAGAAGTCAGGAAAAGGGTGCCGCTTTGCACTGGCGGCGATCCGGGGCTAAGCCACAGATCAAGCCCCATCGGCCGTCTATGCAATCTTAAGGCGGACCGCATCAAAAAAGGGGTTTCGGAACGTTACCCGAAACAAAGGACCGCACCTTGGGCGACAGAAAATATTTCGGCACCGACGGCATTCGCGGCCGCGCCAACACCTATCCGATGACGGCCGAGGTCGCGCTGCGCGTGGGTCTGGCCGCAGGGAAACTGTTCCGCACCGACGACGACCGCCGCCATCTTGTGGTGATCGGCAAGGACACGCGCCTGTCCGGCTATACGATCGAGCCAGCCCTGGTCGCCGGTTTCGCTTCGGTCGGAATGGACGTGCGCACCTTCGGTCCCGTCCCGACGCCCGGCGTGGCCATGCTGACCCGGTCGATGCGCGCCGATCTGGGCGTGATGATCTCGGCCTCGCACAACAACTATGCCGACAACGGCATCAAGCTGTTCGGGCCGGACGGCTACAAACTCTCGGACGAGATCGAGCTGAAGATCGAGGCCATGATGGACCAGGGTCTGGACCAAGGCCTGGCGCCGTCGAACAAGCTAGGCCGGGTCAAACGCATCGACGACGCCCAGGCCCGCTATATCGAGATCGCCAAACAGGCCTTCCCCAAGCGGCTAACGCTGCAAGGGCTGCGTATCGCCGTCGATTGCGCCAACGGCGCCGGCTACAAGGTCGCGCCCACCACCCTGTTCGAACTGGGCGCCGAAGTCTTCCCCGTGGGCGTGACCCCGAACGGCACCAACATCAACGCCGAGTGCGGCTCGACCCATCCGGCGACCCTGGCCGATGCGGTCAAACGCTACCGCGCCGATATCGGCATCGCCCTGGACGGCGACGCCGACCGACTGATCATCTGCGACGAGACGGGTCGGGTCGTGGACGGCGATCAGATCATGGCCCTGGTCGGACTGGACTGGGCCAGGCGCGGCCTCCTGACCGGCGACGGCGTGGTGGCCACCGTCATGTCCAACCTGGGGCTGGAGCGCAAACTCACGTCCGAAGGCCTGACGCTGGAGCGGACCAAGGTCGGCGACCGCTATGTCATGGAAAGGATGCGCGAAGGCGGCTTCAACATCGGCGGCGAACAGTCGGGACACATCATCCTGCACGACCACGCCACGACCGGCGACGGCCTGATGGCGGCGCTGCAGGTGCTGGCCGTCCTGGTCGAATCCGGCAAGCCGATGAGCGAACTGGCCCGCCAGTTCGATCCTGTTCCGCAAAAGCTGGAGAACGTTCGCTTCACCGCCGACAAGCCGCTGGAAACCGACACGGTCAAGGCCGCCATCGCCGAGGCCGAAGCGGCCCTGAGCGGTCAGGGACGGCTGCTGGTGCGCCCCTCGGGCACGGAAAAACTGATCCGCGTCATGGCCGAGGGCGACGACGAAGCACTAGTTAAGCGGGTGGTGGCCGATGTGGCGGGCGCGGTGCGCTCAGCCTAGGGCTTGCACGCCGCCGGCGGGTCGCCGTCGCGTGCCCACAGTTTGCAGGAGCGGTCGATCTCCCCCTGGATCAGGTCGCAGGGGTTGGCGGCGTTGCAGGGCGGGCGGGTCGCCGGGCTGACTTGGATGCAGCGCTCGACCAACCGGGCTGAGGCGGCGGCGCCGATGGCTTCGCGACAGGGGACCTCGCTGATCGGCACCGGCTGAGCGGGCATGTCCGGTCCTTCGGGAATGCTGGCCTCGACGTCCCCGGCCGGTTTGGTCGCTTCCTTCTCCGCAGCCGCCGGCTTGGCGGGCGGGGCAGGCGGCGGAGCGTCCGGCGCCAGTGGAACCGCGTCGATGACGTTGCTGCTTGCCGCCGTGTCTCCGGGCGCAGGCTGGTCGGCTGGATCAGCGCGGTGACATCCGGCCATCAGCAGAACGCAGGCGGCCATCGAAAGCCAGGGGGATCGACGCATCGACTTGTCTCCGGTCAGGACTGACCCGACGAGGATGCCCGTCCGCGCCCCGAGGTGAAACCCCCTATCGCTTCACCGCCGCCAGGGCCGCCTTCTGCAAGGCGAACAGTTCGGTGCAGCCGGTCTCGGCCAGCGAGAAGAGGCGATCGAACTCGGCGCGTGAGAAGCCGCGCTTCTCACCGGTGGCCTGGACCTCTACGATCTGGCCCGAGCCGGTCAGGACGAAGTTCGAATCCGCCTCGGCCTCGGAATCCTCTTCGTAATCCAAGTCCAGCACCGGCACGCCGTCGCAGACGCCGCACGACACGGCCGCTACCTGATCCGTGATCGGGTCGGCCTTCAGCACGCCCTCGTCGCGCAGATAGTTCAGGGCCAGGCTCATGGCGACCCAGGCGCCAGTGATCGACGCCGTGCGGGTGCCGCCGTCGGCCTGGATGACGTCGCAGTCGATCAGCACCTGACGTTCCCCCAGCGCCTTCAGGTCCACCACGGCGCGCAGCGAGCGGCCGATCAATCTCTGGATTTCTTGCGTACGGCCCGACTGTTTACCGGCGGCGGCTTCACGACGCCCGCGCGTGTGGGTGGCGCGGGGCAGCATGCCGTATTCGGCGGTCACCCATCCCTGCCCCGAATTACGCATCCAGCCCGGCACCTTGTCCTCGATCGAGGCGGTCACCAGCACCTTGGTGTTGCCGAAGCTGATCAGGCATGAGCCCTCGGCATAGCGGTTGACGCCGGTCTCGATGGTGACGGGACGCAGTTGATCGTCGGTGCGTTGCGAATGGCGCATGGGAGGGACCCTTGGAAGTCTGACCTTGGAAGCTGTGGCGGCGGTGCTTATCCTGAAACCGTGAGCCTGTATGCCCCGAAAAACCCGCCGTTCGACGCCGGCCCATCCCCGAATCTGGCCCTCGCGGGACTGGCAGGGCTGGATGCGCGAGCGCGCGACATCTTCCGTCGCATCGTGGAAAGCTATCTGGAGACAGGCGAGCCGGTCGGGTCGCGGACCCTGTCGCTGGGCGGCATCGCCCTGTCGCCTGCCTCGATCCGCAACACCATGCAGGATCTGACCCTCGCGGGCCTCTTGGCCGCGCCCCACACCTCGGCCGGGCGCATCCCGACCCATGCGGGCCTGCGCCTGTTCGTCGACGGCCTGCTGGAGGTTGGCGACCTGACCAAGGAAGAGCGGCGCGAGATCGACGGGCGGTTGGCGGGGCGTGGGCGGAATTTCGAAGCGGCGCTGGATGAAGCGTCGAACCTGCTGTCGGGCCTGGCCGGCGGCGCGGGCGTCGTCTCCAGCCCAGTGCGCGATTCCGGCGTCAAACATGTCGAATTCGTCGCCCTGGGCGGCGATCAGGCTCTGGCCGTCATCGTCGCCGACGACGGCACGGTCGAAAACCGCATCATGACCCTGTCGGCCGGGGTCACGCCGTCGACCCTGGTCGAGGCCTCCAACTTCCTGAACGCCCGCTTGCGCGGCCGACCCTTCGCCGACGCCAGGCGCGAGATGACGCAAGAGCTGGAAATCGCACGGCGTGAACTGGACCAGACCGCCGCCCGCCTGGTCGAGGACGGATTCGCCGCCTGGTCCGGGGGCGCCGACCGGGAGCGCGCCCTGATCGTGCGGGGTCGCGCCAACCTGCTTCAGGACCGGGAAGGCTTGGCCGATCTGGAGCGGGTCCGCGTCCTTTTCGATGATCTGGAGCAGAAGGAACAGCTGATCGGCCTGCTGGACGGCGTCGATGCGGCCCAGGGCGTGCGCATTTTCATCGGCGCCGAGACACGGTTGTTTTCACTTTCGGGTTCCGCCGTGATCGCGGCGCCCTATATGAGCGGCCGACAGCGGGTTCTTGGCGCCATCGGCGTCATAGGCCCCGCAAGACTGAACTACGCCCGTGTCATTCCGTTGGTGGACTATACCGCCCGGGTGCTGGGCCGGATGCTGGACGGGAACGACAAGTGAGCGACAAGCCCCTTAACGACGAACTGAACGCCGTGGACGCCGACATGGCCGAGACCAACGCCGAACACGGCCTGGACGCCCATCCTTCAGACGATCTGGCGCCGCTGGACGCCGTGATCGCCGAGCGTGACGAATGGAAGGACCGCGCCCTGCGCGTCGCCGCCGAGATGGAGAATCTGAAGCGCCGTTCGGAGACGCAGCAGAACGACGCCCGCGCCTTCGCGATCCAGCGCTTCGCCAAGGACCTGCTGGGCGTCGCCGACAATCTGGAACGCGCCCTGATGGCTGCGCCCAAGGACGCCGAGGGCGCGACGGCCGGTCTGGTGACCGGGTTGGAACTGACGCAGAAGGCGCTGCTGCAAGCCTTCGACGCCAACGGCCTGAAGCGCGTCGCGCCCCAGGCCGGCGAGGCCTTCAACCCGCATCTGCACCAGGCGATGATGGAACAGCCCTCCGAGACCGTGCCCGGCGGATCGGTGATCCAGACCATGCAGTCCGGTTTTGAACTGTTCGGTCGCACCGTGCGCCCTGCAATGGTCGTCGTCGCCGCCAAGGGATCCGGCGCCCAGGCTCCCAACCCCTATGGTGCCGCCCCCGCCGCCGACGGTCAGGCCTTCGACGGCAAGGCCTGATCCGCAGTCTTCAGGCGGCGTCGGTCAGAACTGACGCCGCCAGGCTCCGATCAGGGCGAACTCCGGCGGCGCGTCTGCGACATGGCGTGGCTCGCGGCTGGCGACCGCTTGCAGCGTCATGCTGGACCCATCCCACAGCCGACGTTCGCCGCCGAGGATGAAGTCGATCTGGCGGCCGCTGGGCGTCGCCGAGAAGCTGCGGCGCGAATAGGTCAGCGGATCGAAATATTCGACAGGAACATCCGCCAGCATGGCCGAGAAGGTTCCACGCTCGATCCTGAGCGGCTGAGCCAGGGTGAAGCTGATCCGGTCACAGATCATCGAACAGCCCGTCAGGAGCCCCAGCCGCCAGTTCGAACTGATCGCCGCCTGATCCATCGACAAGAACCGACCCTCAATCCGGGTCGACCCCATCCCCGCCTCGCCGATCAGGCGCAGGCCCGGGCGCAGGGTCCAGTCGCCGCCAAGCGCATAGAAGCTGGTCCGTGACGGCAGGGCGAAGTCAGATCCGCCCGGCAGGAAGGCGCCCAAGGGTCCGAGACGTTCATCCAACGCGCCGACGCTGAACGACAGACCGCCCTCCGCTCCGCGCCATCCGATCGCCGCGCGACTATAGGTCGAGGCGTCCTGCTCGACACGACGCAGGGGCATCCGGCGATCGCCGCCGCCGCTCTCGCCCGACACCGTCACCGGGCCGAACCGCATCGCGCCGCGTACGGCGTGATCGGCCTGGGCCAGGGCGGCGAAACCGTCGCCCGCCGCACCGTTGAACGGCGAGGTCGCCCCGCCCTTGCCTTGCCAGACCGAGAAATTCATCCGGCCCGTGGCGACATCCAGCATCGCCTCCTGCCGCGGCTCGTCCCCCATCCAGGGCGCATCATACAGATCGTGACGAGGCGCGATCGGGTCGGGTCGAGCGCTGGGTTGGGCCGCGATCAGGTTCAATCGACCGCCGCCCGGCAGGGCCAAGGTGGTGGTCGCCGTGGTGTTCTGCTCGAACGGCGCCGCCTGATAGGATCGGCTCGGCGCAGTCGGATAGGCGCCGCCCAGTTGGACGGCGAACATCCGATCGTAGGCGTCGTAAAGCACCGTATTCAGCGCCGTCTGTCGGCCGAAAGCGTCCCCGAACGCCGCGCCGACGAAGCTGCCCGGTTCGCTCATGCTGACAATGGAACTCCCGTCAGCCATCGGGGTCGAGGTCGTCCCTGCCGGCCGGAAGGCGCGGGTCATGTCCAGCAGGCCGCGCCCATAAACGATGTCCGTGCCGGGATCGCCGGCGTCGCGTGCGGTCGTCAGCAAGATATCCAGAGCCGCACGCGCCGTCAGATTGGGGAAGGCCTGCATCAGCAAAGCGAGCGCGCCAGACACATGCGGCGCCGAGAAGGATGTACCGTTGACGCGCCAACACGACGTGCCCTCGCACCCAGTGATCACATCCTCGCCCGGCGCTGAAATATACCCGGCCGCCGTATCCCCTGCCCGGTTCGAGAAGCTGGACATCGCATCGGTCGCGCCGTGCGATCCGACCGCGATGACGCTGCCGGCGAACCTGGGGTCGATGGCGTAACGCGCGGGCCAGCCCGGATTGGCGTTTCCGTCATTGCCCGACGAAGCCACGATCACGGCGCCCGAGTTGACCGCGCGCAGCAGCGCCGCCTCGAATGCCGAGCCCAGCCGCCCATCGCCGCCCAGAGACATGTTGATGATCTTGACGCCATTGGCGACGGCGTAGTCCAGCGCGCGCACCAGATCCGAACTGCTGAAACAGACCTCGGTATTTTTGTCCGTGCAGTCAGAGATATCGGTGCGGATCGACAGGATGGTCGAGTTGTACGCCACGCCAATCGTACCGAACCCATTGAAGTTCGAGGCGATCACGCCCGACACGCGCGTGCCGTGGCTGCTTGACGCCACATAGGGCGTGTTGCGTCCGACGACCACGTCAGTCGAGGCGCTGGAGATACGCCCCTCCAACTCGGGCAAGGTATTGGCAATGCCGGAGTCGACGACGGCGACGGTGACGCCGGCTCCGGTCGCCCCGGCCTGCCAAGCGGATTGGACCTTCATATTGGCCAAGCCGTAGTTCCGCAGATACTCGCTCGACGTGACCGAGGGAGGCGGAGGCGGTGGAGGCGGTGGTGGGGGCGGCGGCGGGGGTGGCGGGGGTGGCGGGGGCGGAGGAACGGGGGGCGTGATCGTGCCGCCGCCGCCACCGCCTCCACCACCGCCCCCGCACCCTGCGAGAGGCAGAAACAGCAGGCTGATACCCAGGACGATCGCCCCGCGAAGTCGCAATCCGTTCACGCCCTACCCTCCCATACTCGGGCTGCTCCCCGCAGCCTTGGCGCCAGTAACGCCCTAATTCTTTAACGCTTTATCGAACGTCGTCAGCAGCTTGGACCAGCCGTCTTTGGCGTCTGCTTCCGAGTAGCTTGCGCGGTAGTCGGCGTGGAAGCCGTGCTGGGCGTCGGGATAGACGACGATCTGGCTGCCGGTCTGGCCGGCGCGGGCCAGGGCTTCGCGCATCCGTTCGACGCTGGCCAATGGGATGCCCTGATCCTTGCCGCCATACAGGCCGAGCACAGGCGCTTTGAGATCGTCAGCGATGTCGACCGGCCAGGGTTGGCCCGATGAGATCTGAACCGGCGTGGCGTCTGCGGCGGGCGCCAAGCGGCCGTACCAGGCCACACCCGCGCCGATCGCGGCGAAGCGGGCCGCCGCCTGCCACACCACCTTGCCGCCCCAGCAATAGCCAGTGATGCCGACCTTGCCGTCCTTGGACCACGACTGCTGGCTGGCCCATTCCAGCGTCGCCGACAGGTCGCCCATCACCTGCTCATAGTTCGCCGCCCCGACGATCTGCATGATCCGTTGCATATCCGACAGCGGCGCGGGATCCTCGACCCGGACGAAGAAGGCCGGCGCAATGGCGCCGTATCCCTGCTTGGCCAGACGGCGGCAGATGTCGCGGATATATTCGTGGACGCCGAAGATCTCGGACACCACCACCACGACCGGGAACGGGCCGTCGCCCGCCGGCCGGGCGACATAGGCCGGAAGCTGGAACCCGTCCGGGGCGGCATAGGTCACGGTCTCGGTGGACAGACCCTCGGCGTCGGTCGTGATGGGCTTGGCTTCCTTGGCCAGGGCCGCGACCGCATAGCCGGAAAAGAGCAAGCCACCCAATGCGCCCAGTGTTCGACGACTCAGTTTCAGATCGTCGGCGGTCTGGCCTTCGGGGCGGATCAGCACGGTCATGGGACGCTCCAACGCGGGAAAGACGTCAGAGCATCACGGCTGACGGCAGTCGTCCAGTCACGATAAGGCGCGCTTTAAAACGGGAAGAAGGGCGCTCAAGCAGTGAGACGCCGCGCGTCGAGCGTTAGCGCCCTTCCTTCCAAGATTAGTGCCTGAAGACCCGCACGCCGGTGAAGGCCATGGCGATCCCCTTCTCGTCCGCAGCGGCGATGACCTCGGCGTCGCGCATCGAGCCGCCGGGCTGGATCACCGCGGTCGCGCCGGCCGCGACAGCTTCCAGCAGGCCGTCAGCGAAGGGGAAGAAGGCCTCGGAGGCGCAGGCCGACCCCTCGGCCAGGGACTGGGTCAGACCCTTGGCTTCACCCGCCTCCTTGGCGCGAATAGCGGCGATGCGGGCGCTGTCGCGACGGTTCATCTGGCCGGCGCCGATGCCGGCGGTCTGGCCGTCCTTGGCGTAGACGATGGCGTTGGACTTGACGTGTTTGGCCACGGTGAAGGCGAACAGCATGTCCTGGATCTCGGTCGGGGTCGGCTGGCGCTTCGTCACGATCTTCAGATCCGAAGGCTTGATCAGCGACCGGTCGCGGCTCTGGACTAGGAACCCGCCAGCAACCGAGCGGAATACCTCTCCCGCGCCGTGGGGGTCAGGCAGGCCGTCCGTGATCAGCAGGCGCAGGTTCTTCTTGGCCGCGAAGACGGCCTTGGCCTCGTCGTCGGCGCCGGGGGCGATGACCACCTCGGTGAAGATGCTGGTGATGGCGCGGGCGTCATCGCCGTTCAGCGGACGGTTGACCGCGATCACGCCGCCGAAGGCCGAGACGGCGTCGCATTCCAGCGCGCGGGCATAGGCTTCCGACAGATCCTTGCCCACCGCAACGCCGCACGGGTTGGCGTGTTTGACGATGACCACGGCCGGCTGTTCGAACTCCGCGACCAGCTCATAGGCGGCGTCAGCGTCGGCGATATTGTTGTAACCCAGTTCCTTGCCCTGAACCTGTTCGGCATAGGCGACGCCCGGACGATGCTCCCCAGTGCGGTAGAAGGCGCCCGTCTGGTGCGGGTTCTCGCCATAGCGCAGGGTCTGGGCGAGGGCGCCCGCGATCGACTTGCGAACCGGCGCGGCATCCTCGATTTGACCGGCGAACCAGCCGGAGACGGCGGCGTCATAGGCGGCGGTGCGGGCGAAGGCGCGGGCGGCCAGGCGCTTGCGCAGGGCCAGGTCTGTGCAGCCTTCGGCCTTCAGCGCCTCAAGGATCAGGCCGATGCTCTCGCCGTCGACGGCGACGGCGACATAGCCGTGGTTCTTGGAGCCCGAGCGGATCATGGCCGGCCCACCGATGTCGATATTCTCGACCGCCGCCTCGAACGCGCCGCCGGCCGCGACGGTGCTTTCAAACGGATAAAGGTCGATCCAGACGATATCGATGGCGCCGATGCCGTGGTCGCTCATGGCCTGGGCATGGTCGGCGGCGTCACGCACGCCCAAGAGGCCGCCGTGAACGATGGGGTGCAGGGTCTTGACCCGGCCGTCCATCATCTCGGGGAAGCCCGTCAGATCGGCCACGTCCTTGACCGGCAGGCCGAGCTTCTCGATCGCCGCGCGCGTTCCGCCGGTCGAGACCAGTTCGACGCCCAGATCGTGTAGGGTGCGGGCTGCGTCCTCTAGCCCGGCCTTGTCGGACAGAGAGATCAGGGCGCGTTGCGGCTTGACCCGATCAGGGGCGGGCGGAAAGTCGGGAGCGGCGGGCATGGGCGGCGTCCGTGATGGCAGGGGAGGATGGCGCGCCGTCTAGACCCAAACCGCTTCGCCGTCACCCCACGGACGGTTTCAGGTCGGTTCGCCGCTCGCGCCGGCCGGGCTGAGCTTCCAGCGGATCTTGGTCTCGCTGTCGGTGCGGGCCGAGCCACGCACGACGATCTGCAGCGAGCGCCGCGTCAGACCGGCGTCGATATGGACGCTGGGCTCGATGGCCACGTCCGGTCCGTCGGTCCTGAACCACCAGCCCCGGCCCGAGGCGCCGCGCAGCAGGATCGAGCGTCGGTCGCGCGCCAGAGAGGCCTGAACCCCCGGCTCCAGATGGAAGCGGATGGCATAGGGCGCCGCAATCTGGCGCACCATCTCCTTGCGGCCGGGTGTGGGGAAGAGTTTTTCTTCGGCCCGCAGTTCGTCCAAGCGCTGGTCCAGATAGAGCCGGCGTTGATGGTTCAGGCCGAACAACTCATTCCAGCCGTCGTGTTCCATCTCCAGCCAGACGGCGCCGTCTCCGTCGCGCAGGTCGGTGGTCACATGGATCGGCGGTCCGACCAAGCGCGGGCCCAAGAGCTCACCCTTCCAGCCGCCCAGCGGTTCGTTCAGCGATCGCTCGCCCAAGGTCAGGGTCGAATGGGCCGGCGTCAGCCGCAGGGCCTGGCGGTCGGTCGAGGCCGGCGTCCACCCCGAGCCGGTCACCAGACGATCCTTGCCGCAGGCGATCTCCAGCGCCAGCGGCTGGGCGCAGGCGGCCGCCCCCCAGGCGTCGCGCGCTGGCGGGGCGGTGTCGGCGATGATGGTCAACAGCGGGCTGGCGATGCGCGTCAGGCCGGCGACCGCACCGGTGGCTGCAGGAGCGTCGTCGCTTCTGGCGATCGCCTCGTCGTCGTGGGCGCGGGCGGCCGCGACGCGTTCAATGGTGGAGGGGCCGCCGCCCTGGAAGCTGGCCAGACGACCATCGGGCAAGGTCAGCAGGCGCAGGCCCTGCGTCAGCCGGGCGATCGCGGCCGAGATGCTCTTCGGCGTCGGTTCGGACAGTTGCGACAGGGCGTCGTCCAGTGTCAACAGGTCAAGCAGCAGCTCAAGCCCCGCCTCGGGACTGCGCGAGGCGTGGCCGCCGTCGGCCTGCACTGTGGTCTTCAGGGCGCCGTCCAGCCGCGACAGCGCGCGGCGACGCAAGGCCTGCCCTGGCGCCCCCGCCAGCACGCAGCCGCCGATGGCCGCCGCTGTCAACCGCTCGGCCCGGCTGGCCAGACCGCCGGGCGGACGCAGCAGTTGCCGGGTCTGGCGCGCCAGACTGTCAGCCAGTTTCAGCCGCTCAGCCTCGGTCGCGACGGCGCCCATCCGCCGTGCGCCGCACGCCAGATTGACGACCCGCCGCGCCAGGATTTCCGGTCCCCAGGCGAAGGGCGACCATCGTGCGAAGGCGTCGGCCCAGGCCAGGGTCAGACGCAGCGCCTCGCGCGCGCCCCGGTCGCCTTGGGCCATCAGCCCCGGCAACCAGGCGAAGGCGTGAAGCTCGACCGCAAAGGGCCGCGAGGGACTAGGCCGGTTCCACGGATCGGACGGCGGTTCGACCTCCATCGCGGCGCCGGCCAACATGAAACGCCCGGCCAGGACATTGCGCCCCGGCGTGGGATCGTGCGGGCGGAAATCGCGCGGCGTGGCGGCGAACGCGGTCACCTTGCCCCCGCCCAACGGCGACCCCAGCGTCAGGCCGTAGCCGGGCAGGCCGTAAAGCTCGATCCACAGCTGCCGCGTCGCCAGCCGTCCGGCGATGGCGGGCCACAGGCCGGGTCCGGCGATCGTGTCGCCCGACCGCACCGGCGTGCGCACCGGCGCGCCAGGCAGGCCGGGGATCTGACCCGAGGCGACGTCCAGCGTCGTTTCCTGGCCCCGCGGGGCGAAGGGGCCGAGCGGGCTCACGCGAAGCTCTGAGCAGCCGGCGCAGCCTTCAGGGCGGCGATGTTGGTCGCATAATCGCCCTTGAACACGAACGAGCCGGCGACCAGCGCATCGGCGCCGGCGGCGACGCAGGCTGCGGCGTTGGCGGAGGTCACGCCGCCGTCCACCTGAAGGTGAGCCGACGAACCGGCGCGGTCGA
>Ga0308156_1000810_pt1 | contig 48249 bp, 55 predicted proteins | sample PhyAR2_FD_201041 | JGI IMG/M metagenome (GOLD analysis project Ga0308156, IMG submission 201041) | Phyllosphere microbial communities from UC Gill Tract Community Farm, Albany, California, United States - DLSL A.R2 | ecosystem: Host-associated > Plants > Phyllosphere > Unclassified | place: USA... | reverse complement strand
CCTGACGGAACAGCTCCGGCACCTGGATGGTCGCCGCCAGCGAGGTATCTTTTACCAGACTGATAAAGCTGTTACCCAGCGGCGGCAGCGCGGTCCGTGCCGCCTGCGGCAGTATCACCCGGCGCAGCGTTTGCCAGCGCGTCATGCCAATACTGGCCGCCGCTTCCCACTGGCCGCGCTCAATCGCCGAGATCGCGCCACGCAGTGATTCCGACGCATAAGCCGCGGTATTCAGCGACAGGCCAATCATGGCGGAGGGAATCGGATCCAGCTCGATACCAAACTGCGGTAAGCCGTAGTAGATCATAAACAGCTGGGCGATCAGCGGCGTACCGCGGAAGATCGAAACGTAGATCCGCGACAGCCAGCTAACCGGCCAGAAGCGTGACAGCCGCATCAGTGCCAGAATGAACCCCAGCACCAGGCCGAAGAACATTCCGCCGATGCTGAGTTGCAGCGTAAACAGTGCGCCTTTGAATAAAAATGGTGCTGAATCCAGCACCAGTTGAAGACTTTCCTGCATTATTTAGTCACGTCCGCGCCAAACCATTTTTCAGACAGCTTGCTCAGTGAGCCATCTTTCTGCATCTCTGCAATAGCCTGGTCAATCGCTTTCAGCAGATCGTCATTGCCTTTACGCACCGCCACGCCAGACTCCTGACGGGAGAAAGCGTTGCCTGCTACGGCCATGGTATCGCCGGTTTTCTTCACCAGATCCAGTGCTGCCAGGCGGTCCACCAGAATGGCGTTCAGACGGCCAGAACGCAGATCCTGATATTTGGTCGGGTCATCATCATAGGTACGGACATCAACGCCCTTCACGTTCTCACGCAGCCACTGTTCGTAGTTGGTACCCAGACCGACGCCGACCTTTTTACCTGCCAGATCCTCAGGTTTGGTGATGCTACCGGCGTTGGCTTTCATGGTCAGCGCCTGAATGCCCGAGATGGTATACGGCGTAGAGAAGTCATACTTCTTCTTGCGCTCGTCAGAGATGGTGACCTGGTTAATCACCACATCAATCCGTTTCGCATCCAGCGAGGCCAGCATGCCGTCCCACTTGGTTGGTTTCAGGCTGGCTTTAACGCCCATGTGCTGCGCCAGTTGTTGCGCGAACTCCGCTTCAAAGCCGGTCAGCTTGCCGTTCTCATCCTGGAAGCTGAACGGCGGATAGGTACCTTCCAGTCCCACCAGCAGCGTGCCGCGCTCTTTGATTTTATTCAGCAGATTTTCAGCTGCGAAGGTTTTAACGTTGACGCCCGCGACCAGCGCCACGGCCATCACGCCCATCACCAACTGGCGACGTACAAGAGAAAAGGTCATATTCACCCCATTATTGATTGTGTTGTGTGTATTTTATAACGGCAACGCCGCTACATTGCTGCCGGTCCATCGTGATAACGGCAAGATTATAAACTGTTTTTTTGCTTGTCTCAGACCGAAGGATGATAAGCAAATAACGCCGGCGCGCCGCCAGTATGAATAAACAGCAGCGGGCCTTCCCGGCGGAAACGGTTCTGGCTGATGCCATCCAGCAGCCCCGCCATCGCCTTACCGGTATAGACCGGATCCAGCAGAATGCCTTCCAGCTGCGCCAGCAGTTTCACCGCCGCCATGCCCTCGTCGTTCGGTTCACCGTAGCGTGGTGCATAATACTCATCCCACAGCGTAATCGGCGCGGTAGCGGGCACTTCAAGCTGGGCTGCCAGTGACTGGCGCAGACGCTCAACCAGCGGCAACTGAGCCTCAGCCTGACGGGAAACGGTCACCCCCACCAGCTCGGTATCCGGTAACAATTGTTCAAGGCCAACCGCCAGCCCGGCATGGGTGCCGGCGCTGCCAGAGGCGACGATAACGGCGGCAAAATCCACCACCTCTTCGCTCTGATGGGCAATCTCCTGCGCGCAGCCGACATAGCCTAACGCACCCAGCGTATTCGAGCCGCCGACCGGCACGATATAAGGCCGGAAACCCTGCGCCTCAAGCCGTGTTGCCTGTTCCGCCAGCTGCTCCGCCGGACGATCCAACGCATCAACCATAATCACCTCGGCGTCCATCAGATCCAGCAGCAGCCGGTTACCGTTGCTCAGGTAGTTTTCTGCATGGGTGCCGATTGGGTTTTCCAGCAGGGCAACGCATTTCAGACCCAGACGGGCCGCGACGGCTGCGGTCTGGCGCACATGGTTGGACTGAATCGCTCCGGCAGTCAGCAGCACATCGGCCCCTTCGCGCAGCGCGTCGGCCGCCAGATACTCCAGCTTACGCAGCTTGTTGCCGCCCATCGCCACCGGCGTGACATCATCGCGCTTGATGAAAATATCGCGGCCGAGATAGTCGGAGAGTCGTGGCAGATGCTCTAACGGGGTTGGCGCGCCCAGCAGTTCAAGGCGGGGAAACTGGTGTAAAAGATGTAAAGACAATGCTGCCTCCATTCGGGCATTGGAAATTATCCTTACAGTGTTGCAGAAGATGCGAAAAGGATCACCCTGATTCAGGTGGCGGGAGATGCGGTGACGGGCAAAACAGGCGTGCTCCCCCGTCCCGCCCTTTTCAGCAGCGTGAAAATAGCGGGGACGTACCGGCGGTACGCGGGGGAGCAATGGGTGCACAGCGGAGCGTTAGCCCTGTTGCCACCCTAAGAACTGATCGTATTTGCGCAGCGCAATACGGTAATTATTATTGCCCGCATCCGGCAGGTCGCTTTCCAGACATTGATGCCAGCTATTGCCCTGCAGCCGATCGGCCGGGAAATTTTTCGCTTTCAGCATGTCGTCCAGCCGACGCAGCCGCACCACGTATTCCCGTATGGTGCTGGGGCTCATCTCTGTCTGTTCGAACAAATACTGTTTGAACGCCATAATGTCGAAGTAATTAGGATGGGTATTACAAAAAATATCGCTACAAAAGCGACAGAGCGCAGTCAGTTCTGGCTGAAGTTTCAGCCACAGTTGCTCATCAATCATCTGGTCCATCCGAGCGATGGCCTCTTTATTGATGATCTGGCCACGAAAAACGAGCGCCATACGATCTAATACCTTGCCACAGTGTGAACAGTTGCTCTGGCTGTGTTTATAGTCTTTAAGATAACGACTTAACGGTCTGGCCTTGGTCTTGGCTCCCATTGCTGAGTCCCCGGTTTCTTATATTTTTGAATCGCCAGGAACTGATACTGCTAGCGCGCTCCCGTAAGTCGGGCCCGCAGACGTTTAATCGCCTGACTGTGCAGCTGGCTGACACGGGATTCCCCCACATCAAGCACCGCGCCAATCTCTTTCAGGTTCAGTTCTTCCTGGTAGTACAGTGTCAGCACCATCTTTTCACGATCGGGTAACGCTTCGATCGCTTCGATGACGCGCTCACGCAGACTCCCTTCCATCAACTGATGAAGCGGGTTGGCCTCTTCATGCCCTTCCGTCACCAGTTCCGCACTGTCGCCATGTTCTTCCCGATACTCGTCGTAGGAAAAGAGCTGACTATTGTTGGTGTCCAGCAGGATCTGCCGGTACTCCTCCATCGAAACATTCAACTGCTGCGCGACTTCCTGCTCGGAGGCAGCACGACCCAGCGTCTGTTCCACCTTATGCATTGCCCCGGCCACCTCGCGCGCGTTACGACGAACGCTGCGTGGTGCCCAGTCCCGGCTGCGAAGCTCATCCAGCATTGCGCCGCGAATACGCTGCACGGCATAGGTGGTAAAGGCTGTTCCCTGTAGCGCGTCATAGCGCTCCACAGCATTTAACAGACCGATACCTCCGGCTTGCAGCAAATCGTCCAGCTCAACGCTGGCTGGCAGACGAACCTGCAGGCGCAGCGCTTCATGGCGCACCAGCGGCACGTAGCGCTGCCAGAGCGAATGCTTGTCCATCACGCCTTCGGCGGTATAGAGATCGTTCACGTTGACTACCCTGCGTTAATGAAGTTATCGGCATGATTATCCAATTCTGTAGGGTTATTGATTGGGGGAATAGGCGGGGTAAAACGAGGTTATTTCATTTTTGTTATGTCAGGGGAGCCGATCCTTCGGTCCCCCTTCACATTGGCTAGCGTCGCGCCCGCAGCCGTTGGCGCGTCGCGGGTGGTACCGCCGACCACAGGCTACAGATACGGCCATTTAGCTCCTGATAATAAGGGCTTATGTTGGTCTGCGCTTCGTCGCTGGGGTGTACCTGGATCTGTCCCGACTCACCATCAATGCTTATCAGTCGGTTGAGGAAAAGCCGTTGCAGATCGCTACGCAGGAATAAGCCGTTGTCGACGCTGTTATCCGCCAGCCCCCCTTCATCATTCTCCTGCGTATCGATATGACAGGCTTCTACCCACGGCCAGTTGTGCCGATCGGTCAGCCGGGTGCCGGTCATCACGCAGGCGCCGTAGCGCGCTTTGACGCCGGCGCTGAACTCGGCCTGGCTGGCGCGCTGCAGTACTCTTGCCTTCACCCGCCGTCCCACTTCGGTGCCCGGCATCACTGCGGCAGGCACCTTGTGCTGCGGCGTACTCAGCACCACGATGAACTGAATGCGGCGTGACTGAGGAAAACAGGGATTAGCCTGCGGGTTGAACAGCTGCCAGTAAGCTTCTTCCTCATCCTGGTGCATCAGCACCAGTTTGTAGCCGCGGCTGTTGAGCAGGTTCTGGGCGGTAGCAGAATGGGGATCGATCATCGCGAACACCTGACTGCTGCCCATCACCTTCCACAGATTATCGCGTTTCTCTTTCTCGCTACGGCGGAAATAGAGGAAAGAGAGGTTTTGCTTCAGGTAGTGCTCAAAGCGGCGCAGGTAATTTTTACGTTCATTATCATTGGCGATGAACAGCAGATCCTCCAGCGGACTGTTGCTCTCTTCCTGCGCAAACACCGCACGGATTTTCAGGGTGCGAAAGCTGGTTGATGGGCTGAGCAGCGCGCGCGCCGTCAGCTCCTTCTCCTCAGGATATTGCTGGGCATAGCGTAGCGCGATCTCCTCAAAGGTCAGCCGCTCACCCGGTAACAAGTCATAATTGAAGCGCATAGACACTCCACAAAATAAGTAAAATGGATCAAAAGTGATGTTGTTCTGCAAGGAGTTATCGGCAGGCTGGAGGGGAACTGTAACCGGGGGGTGAATAAGCGCAGCGCAGAACGATAAATAGTGCCACGGCAGGGTTATTCAGGGGGCGTTCAGCGAGCCACGGCATGACTTTTTTGACCGAAGCGTTCATGCTGGTTCATCAATGGCAGGCAGATTGAAACGTCATCAGCCCTGTTAAGCGGCGAACCTGCTGTTGCACTTCAAGGAATAAAGTAAAGGCCAGACGCAATGAAGCGGTGATGCAGCGTTAGCCGGGCACGCGATGGAATACGCTTAAAACAGGCATAAAAAAACCCTGCCGAAGCAGGGTTTTGAATTGGGGTAGAAGGCGATTAGCCCTGCAGCAGAGACAGAACCTGCTGTGGAACCTGGTTAGCTTTAGCCAACACTGAGTTACCCGCCTGCTGTACGATCTGCGCTTTAGACATGTTTGAAACTTCAGTTGCGTAGTCAGCATCCTGAATACGAGACTGTGCTTCAGACAGGTTAGTGGTGGTGTTGTTCAGGTTAGTGACCGCTGAATCCAGACGGTTCTGAATCGCACCCAGTGAAGAACGGAACTTATCAACGCTGGCAATGGCGTCATCCAGTTTGGCCAGTGGGTCAGAAGATGCACCTGTGGTCAGTGATGACAGGCTGATGTTTTTAGTATCGATCTTAAACGCTGCAGTATCACCTGTAGTTTTAGCTGACTGTGGATCCAGAGCGATAAAGTAATCTTTAGCCACGCCATCAGTGCTGTCGAAACCGTTAGCTTTCAGGTTGTTTACTTCAGCATCGCCGGTTGGTTTAATCGAGACTTTAGCGAACAGGTTGCCGTTATCATCTTTATAAACTTCGTCATCTTTGATAGTCGCGCCACCAGCAGCCAGACCCAGGCGGGTTGAAAGGTCATCTGGAGCGCCGGTTTCATCGACTGTTGCTTTAGTGACCTGAGTAGTTGCACCGTAGTACGAGGTAAAGTCGGTGTTAGCAACAGTGCCCAGGGTGTTATTTTTGTCTTGAGGACCGTTAACGTTGAAGCTATCCAGACCCAGGGTCTTGGAGTCGATTTTTTTCAGGTCGATAGTGATAGTTTCGCCATCGTTCGCGCCAACCTGAATGTTCATTTTGCCATCTTTCGCCAGCACGTTCACGCCGTTGAACTGGGTCTGACCTGATACGCGGTCAATCTCGTCCAGACGTGATTTGATTTCGTCCTGAATTGAAGATTTGTCAGAGTCAGAGTTGGTACCGTTCTGAGCCTGTACGGTCAGCTCACGAATACGCTGTAAGTTGTTGTTGATTTCTGACAGCGCGCCTTCAGTTGTCTGCGCAGCAGAGATACCGTCGTTGGCGTTACGCGCAGCCTGAGTCAGACCCTTGATATTAGAAGTAAAACGGTTGGCAATCGCCTGACCAGCAGCGTCATCTTTTGCGCTGTTGATACGTAAACCAGAAGACAGACGCTCGATAGAAGTAGACAGAGCTGACTGGTTCTTGTTGATGTTGTTCTGAGTGATCAGCGAGAGGCTGTTGGTATTAATGACTTGGGCCATGATAAATTTTCCTGTTAATCAAGTCTTTCGGTTAAGGTGTGGGCTTCAACCCGCCGGCTTCAGCGCCGTCAAAGTTGTTATCGTCTGCCGTTAAACAACCTTTAGAATTTTTTTAGTACCAGGCGAATCTTTTTGCTTCAACCTGTCACGCTTTTGGTTATCGCCACCCTGCCGCAGTTCTTTAGACTTAATTGATTAATTTTCTAGTCGCTGAAATACCCTTCTCTATAGTGCTTATTTACCTCATTACCCTAAGGCAAATAATTTTAAACTTTTGTCAGTCAAGGCCGATAACTCAGGTATTCAAACTCCGTGTCGACCATATAAAGGAAACAACATGGCTAGCGTCTCTAACCTGGGTGTCGGTTCAGGTCTGCAATTAAGCGATATTCTCGACAGTCTGCAAACAGCAGAAAAAGCCACCTTAAAACCGATCTCTACGCAGCAAAGCGCCTATACCGCAAAGCTCAGCGCTTACGGCACGCTTTCCAGCGCATTGACGACCTTTCAGACTGCGAATACCGCACTGAACAGCGCCGATCTCTTTAGCTCCACCACCGCCACCAGTACTGGCAGCGCATTTAGCGCCACCACCACTGCCGGTGCCGTTGCTGGCAGCTACACTATTAGCGTGTCGAAACTGGCTCAGGCACAGACTCTGACCTCCGGCGTGCAAAGCAGCAATACAGCCATGCTCGGCGACAGCTCAGCGGCCAGCCGTACGCTCTCTATCAAGCTGGCAGATGGCACCAGTAAAGACATTACGCTGACCAGCGATCAGACCTCATTGACCGGTATGCGTGACGCAATTAACAAAGCGGGTGCCGGAGTAAACGCCAGCATCATTAAGTCGGGTGATGGTGAATATCGTCTCTCATTAACAGCGGCGAAGACCGGTGAGAAATATGCGGTCTCTTCAGTCACCGTGACCGGCGACGATACGCTGCAAAGCATTGTCGGCTTCGATGCCAGCAAAAGCGATGCAGACAATCCAATGGATCTGAGCGTGGCGGCACAGGATGCTCAACTGACGGTGAATAATGTTGCCATCACCAGCAGCAGCAACACCATCAGTGATGCATTAGAAGGCATTACCCTTAATCTCAAGGATGTCACCAGCAGCAGCCAGAACCTGACCGTCGCCAAAGACACCAGCAAGGTAACGACGGCGCTGTCTAACTTTGTTGATGCGTACAATACTCTGCTCGACCAGTTCAACAGCCTGACCAAATATACCGCTGTTGATGTGGGTGCAGATGCGCAGGATTCCAGTAACGGTGCCCTGATCGGCGACAGTACGCTGCGCACCATCCAGACGCAGTTAAAAGGTCTGCTGACCAATGCAGCGAGTTCATCCAACTATAAAACCCTGTCGCAGATTGGTATCTCTTCTGACCCGACCACCGGTGCACTGAAACTTGACTCTACGGCACTAAAAACCGCGCTGGATAAAGATCCTGAAGGCATTAAAGAGATGATGGTCGGTGACGGCAAGACCACCGGTATCACCACTAAAATCGCCACCAACCTGACCGGCTGGTTATCATCAACTGGCATTATCCAGGCGGCGAAGGATGGAGTGAGCAAGACGCTCAACAACCTGACCGATCAGTACAACAAAATGAGCACCCGCATCGACAATCTGATTGCGCGCTACAAGACACAGTTCACCCAGCTTGATGTGACGATGAGTTCACTCAACAGCACCAGCAGCTATCTGACCCAGCAGTTTGACAATATGACGTCAAGCAGTTCGAAATAGTAAGGAGTGACCATGTACAGTGCTACAGGCACCAAAGCCTATGCAAAAATCGGCGTGGAAAGCGCCGTGATGAGCGCCAGCCAGCAGCAGCTGGTGGTGATGTTGTTCGACGGCGCGCTCAGCGCGCTGATTCGCGCTCGTCTGTTTATGCAGGATGGCAATATTGAAGGCAAAGGTAATTCCATCTCTAAAGCCATCAATATCATTGAAGGAGGTCTGAAACAGGGCCTCAGTGAAAACAGTGGTGATGAGCTGGCAGATAACCTGCTGGGTCTTTACAACTACATGACGCGCCGCCTGCTGCAGGCCAACCTGCACAACGATGTTGAAGCTGTCGAAGAAGTCGAAGGCTTACTGCGCAACATCGCGGACGCGTGGAAAGAAGTGGTTCAACCTAACCTGATTCAGGACGCCGTTTAATGATTATTGCACCGCATCTGATTGCCGTTTACCAACAGTTACTCGATCTCAGCCAGGGAATGCTGCGTCACGCGGCGCAGGGCGAATGGGATGAATTGATCAGCCGGGAGATGGAGTATGTCAGCGCGGTGCAATCATTAGCGCAATCGACAGAGGCTGCCGCCCCATCGGTTCAGGTTCAGGAGCAACTGCGCCCGGTATTGCGCCATATTCTGGATAACGAAAGTGAAGTGAAACGCCTGTTGCAGGCGCGCATGGATGAACTGGCTTCGCTGGTCGGCCAGAACAGCCGCCAGAAATCGGTGCTTTCCGCCTACGGTAATCAGGGCGGTGTGGTGATGGTGCCACGCGAAACCCTCTCCTGATAATCTGCCCTCTCTCGCCGCGTTGAGATTTATTTTTCAGCGCGGCGCCTCTTTTTTGCCGCTTACTCCATACTTGATTCTTATCATCCCCCTGGAGTGCAGTAGATGCAAAACCCGACGTTATTACAGTTTTTCCATTGGTATTACCCGGATGGCGGCAAACTGTGGCCGGAAATCGCCGATCGTGCCGCCTGGCTCAGTGAAATTGGCATCACCATGGCCTGGCTGCCGCCCAGCTATAAAGGGGAATCAGGTGGCTATTCTGTTGGTTACGACAGCTATGACCTGTTTGACCTCGGTGAATTCGATCAGAAAGGCAGCGTTGCCACCAAATATGGCGACAAGCAGCAGTTACTGGCAGCCGTCGAGGCGCTGCGCAGCCACAACGTCGGGGTAGTGCTGGACGTGGTGCTTAACCATAAAATGGGTGCCGATGAAAAAGAACAGATCAGCATCAACCGCGTCAATCCGGACAATCGCGACGAAATTTATGACGACGTGGTCGAATGCGAAGCCTGGACTAAATTCACCTTTCCGGTGCGCAACGGAAAATATTCAAAATTCGTCTGGGACCACAAATGCTTTAGCGGCGTAGACCATATTGAAAACCCGGATGAAAACGGCGTCTTCAAAATCATTAACGATTACACCGCCGAAGGCTGGAACGATCAGGTCGATAATGAGCTGGGCAACTTCGACTATCTGATGGGTGCGAACATCGATTTCCGCAACAAGGCGGTGAGCGAAGAGCTGAAGTACTGGGCGCGCTGGGTGATGGAACAGTTGCCGTGCACCGGCTTCCGGCTTGATGCGGTGAAACACATTCCGGCCTGGTTCTATAAAGACTGGATCGATCACATTCAGGAAGTGGCTGAAGAGCCGATGTTTATCGTCGCTGAATACTGGTCGTTCGAAACCGATAAGCTGCAGGAGTATGTGCATCAGGTGGAAGGCAAAACCATGCTGTTTGATGCCCCACTGCACATGAACTTCCATCAGGCCTCCACCGCCGGCAGCGCTTACGATCTGAGCCAGATCTTTGCTAATTCGCTGGTGGTCGCCGATCCGTGGCATGCGGTAACGATCGTCGCCAACCACGACACGCAACCGCTGCAGTCGCTGGAAGCGCCGGTAGAAGCCTGGTTTAAACCGCTGGCCTACGCGCTGATTCTGCTGCGTGAACAAGGCGTGCCAACCATTTTCTATCCCGATCTGTTCGGTGCCAGTTATGAAGATACCGGCGGCGACGGCGAGAAACATAAGATTGAGATGCCGGTGATCCCGGAGCTGGAAGGGTTGATCCGCGCGCGCCAGCAGTATGGCTGGGGCGCACAGACCGACTATTTCGACCATCCCAACTGCGTCGCCTTTAGCCGCAGCGGCACTGAAACCCAGCCGGGCTGTGTGGTTATCATGTCGAATGGCGATGCAGGCGAGAAAAGCGTGGCGATGGGCGAAGGCTATGCCGGTAAGGTGTGGCGTGATTATCTGGCGAACCGCGAAGAAACCATTACCGCCGATGATCAGGGTAATGCGGTGTTTGTCTGTAACGCGGGCAGCGTCAGCGTCTGGGTGGTCGCAGAGTAAGAGTAAGAGTAACAGAAGATCTGGCAGGGCCAATGCCCTGCCAGCATCATTTATTGCGCGACTGCCGCCGCATTGTTTTCTGTGATGCGGGTGTGCAACAGCTGGGGCTCAATATTCTGGATCACACTGGCCTTCGGTTGCTTCGCCACTTCGTCCAGCGCCTGCTGGCACTCTACGGTTGGACGTGCCACTTTACGCAGCGTCAGCCCGTCATAGTTCAGTTCACCGTTATCAACCACCAGCGGCATTACCCGAACCTGACGCGTGACGTTGACATAATCGCCGCTCAGCAAGGTCAGTTTGCCCGGTTTGGCGATAACCCGCTGCCATTGACGGCAATCCAGTGTGCTGCCATCCGCATTGATAATCAGGCTGCCTATCGCCTGACCGCTAATCAGGCCACGCTGCGGACCGACCGTTTGCCAGTTACCCTGCAGATTAGCCGGTGCCGGCGTTTGTACCGCACTGTCATAGTCGTTGATTTGTGCACATCCGCTCAGCGCCAGCGCGGCAATCAGCATCCACTTTTTCATGTTTAATCCCTAAGATCGCATCAATGGCGGCTACGTTATAATTTTTCCCCTGAGGTGCGCAAGGTATCTGGCTGATCCAACCGCGCCCGGCGCGGTTTTTTTAGCGCTGCCGCGCAACTCAGGCAAACTCAGCCGATGCTAAGCGACATTTATCCGCTAACGCGCCAGTCTGCTTGCGCGCGTCCTGACAAGTCAGGCACAACCCGCTACACTGACGCGCTGCAACTGACTTTCAGGAACCTGGCTATGAAAACTCCAGAAGCGTATTACGCGCAGGCGCGCGAAATGTTCTTTACCGCCCATCCCGATTTCCAGGCGGCGCTTGATGAGCTGACCGAAAGCGATGCCCGCGCTGCCAATCTTTCCCTGCGCCAGCTGCGTGAATGGCACGCTGAACGCATCTATGCAGCCTTTTTACGTCAGAAGAATCTGGACGGAATGATTTTTTCGATTCAACTGGCTGAACCAGACAAAGCCGTGGCGGCTGAGGCAATCGAGACCTATCTCAAATCACATGCTGAATCACTGGGGATGAGCTGGGAAGAGTTTTGCATCAAAAACGAACTCTGATCGGGCGGGACTGGAAGGTGTATTTTTTATACACCTCCAACCAGTGGTTTAACCACCGATAAAGTTGTACAAGTACGAGGAAAGTGTATAACTTCATCGTACGACTTCGGTCGTGATTGTCCTTGAACGAATAGTGCTTTTGCACTGCCTCTGGAGGTGTTGCTGGATTTCCACCTCCAGAGGCGAATTTTTTTCCCGTCGCTACTCTTCTTCTGCCATCTTTCCTTTAACTTCCACATACTGTGCCACCGCCAGCAGACGATTAATGTGCGTCAGCAGCAGGTCAACGTCGGACTGCAAAAACTCGGTCGATGAACGTGAAGCCGTGACAATCGCATCCTGTACCGTCTCGGTGATGGTCAGCGTATTGTCCTGTTTGGCCTGCACCAGCAACGCAGCAACCAGCAGCGATTGCGCTTCGAGCTGAGCGGTCAGCTCTTTCGCGTCGACGTCCATTTTTGCCAGTTTTAGCAGAATATCAATGACCAGTTGTCGCATCGCACTTCTCCTGATGTATGGAGTGCCATTATGTCGCGATGATGCCGCAATAAGCCAGACCAGGATGCAGTCCGGCATAACATAAAAAAAATTAGCCGTAATCGGGCGCATCGCCTTGCCACTGTTTTTATTTACAGTATTATATCTCTGCGATTTTGCCCTGAATGGATTGCCATCATGTTTGTTGAGTTGATTTATGACAAGCGAAACGTAGCCGGTTTGCCGGGTGCTCGCGAGATGATTCTCGAAGAGCTGGAAAAACGGGTGCATCGGGTGTTTCCTGACATTGAAGTTAAGGTCAAGCCGATGGAACGTAACGCGATTGATACTGATTTGAGTAAGAACGATAAAGCGACGATTGCGCGGATAGTTGAAGAGATGTTCGACGAAGCGGAAATGTGGCTGGTGGCCGATTAATCCTTTACCGGCCACCGCATCAGTTAGCGGGAGGTCAATTAACTCTCCTGCTCACTGTGATTAATTTCGATCTCGATGTCCTGAATGGCGGCATCCAGATCTTCCAGCATCTTACCCTGCTTGTTGAGTAGTGCATCGATACGATCGGCGTTCACCTTATCTTTGTATTCACCCGCATCGAAGGCTAACCAATGAGTTGAAAGGGTCTCGGTGTTGGTTTGCGCGTAGTGTCGCATCTCTTTTAGCTGAGAGGTCACGTCACGCAGATAATCGTTTTTGGTCTTGGTTTCTGTTGAATCGCTCATGCTAAATGTCCTTCTGGTCAGTTATCCAAAGTGATTTGGCGTAGCGGTTCATCAACCGGCCAACCTGCGGGCGCCTTTCCTGCGAAAATCTCGAAAGAAAATGTCGCCCGGAGATTTAAATCTAGTCGATAATAGCGAAGCCGCACTAAGAATAATCGGAAGTTACGGTTTACGGCCGGAATGCGTCGCAGGCCCCTCACTTTCAATCACCACTTCCTTCACCTTATCGACCGTTTTGATCGCGGTGCGGTCCGGTATCGCATCGAGCTTATGCTGTAGCGCACTCACCTGATTGGTTAGCAAATCCACCCGCGCATCTCGTTTTGCGGCGACATTGCGGTAATCCTTGCGAATCTCCTCCACCCGCTTGTTGGCGGCATTATTGACGTAAAGAAACAGAATGGTCATCAGCACGCAGATCATCGAACAGCCGAGCATCACGCCGCCGAGAATAACCTTGCGTTTGAGGAGCATGGGTGTAACCGGACTATTTATCGTAACCATCGCTGCGATCCTCCAGAGTTGAGATAAGGCGATCGACTTCGTTGCGGAACTTATCGCTATGATCGGTCTCGGTCATGGCCAGCAAAATACCTAATGCATTTTTGATCAGCCGAAGATCGGTCTCGAGCATGGAGATACGCCGCAAATTTTTGTCGTGTCGTTCGCGTAGTTCATCGTTCTCTTCACGTATCAGTACGTTGCTCTCCTTCAGCAACACCACCTGCTCTTTGTAACTGGTTATAATTTCGCCGCCGGCCCGATTGCTGGTTACGATTGACGCAATGCCCGCCAATAACGGTTTCCAGAACAGTGCCGCCGCGCCCCCACCCAAAACCAACGCACCCATACTGGTAATTAAACTACTTTCCATGCCGCACCCCTCTACCCGGTAAGGTCACTGGAACACCACGGCGTGCTAAAACAGGCACGTCCCCTGCCTGAAATTTAAGATTGCTTAAATACCAGGGTTAAGTATACTTAAGTCATTCTTAACCTGAATGTCAAGCAGATGAAAAACGAAACGCTGGGCGACCGTATTCGCCACCGAAGAAAAAACCTGGGGTTAACGCAAAAGCAGTTGGCGGAGCAGGTAAAAGTGTCCCATGTGGCGATCTCACAGTGGGAAAAAGAAGAGACGTTACCGCGCGGTGAGAATCTGTTGCGGCTGGCGGAATCGCTGGGCTGCGCACCGGCCTATCTGATAGATGGCGATGGTCCTGTTTTCAGCGAAAGTGGATTTGCCGGGCTGCATCAGATTCCCTTACTGAATCAGCGCGACGTGGTGCCGTGGCTGAAGGATGCCGGTACGGTGAAATGCGATTTTCTGATGCATAACGATATGGCACTTTCTCAGCGCAGTTTTGCCGTGCGGGTTGGGGAGCTGGCGATGGCGCCTGCCATTTTGCGTGATGATGTGGTGATCATTGATCCGGCGGTATCACCGATGCCGGGTGACAGCGTACTGGCGCTGCAGCAGAACGTTGCGCTGCTGCGCACTTACCGGCTGCGCGAGCCGGAAAACGGCATTACGCAGTTTGAACTGGCGCCGGTTAACGTCGATTTTCCTTTGATGCACTCTGGTCGCGATGGCCTCAGGCTGGCCGGCACGCTGGTCGAACTGCGTCGTTACCGTCAGCGCTGAATAAAAAAACCCGCTGCGATGCGGGTTAATTACTTCAAATTACATACTTTACTACGGCAAATGACGACAAAGGTCAGGCAGCTTACAATGCGTCAGTCAGCTTATCCACCACCACATTACCGTGCAGATCGGTCTGCGTGATGCGATAGCCGACACACCATGAGCGGCGGGTGCTCAGTTTGTCGAACAGGGTCACGCCGCCTTTTTTGACACCGTGCGGGTTAACGATGGTCCATTCGGTCACGTCTTCCTGTCCGCGATTTTTCAGGCTCACGGTGCCGTTTTTAATCAGCTGATCATCAGCTTCAATCTTTAAATAGTCTCGTAACATAATTTCAACCTCCTGGTAACGCTGGTCACTATATGCTTTTTACTAATCCGTTCAATCGAATTTATTAATCGATTAATTTGTGACCTGCCGCACGTGAGATAACAGATTTGTCCATTCACGCGTCTGCCTGGCACGGTTAGCATGGTCCCGCTGCACACAGACACGCAACGAATAATGCCGTGCACCACACGAGAGAAAACTCCGATTCAGCCCGCCTCGCGCGGGCTTTTTTTATTTCAGACCGCTCCGTCCCGTCAGGTTGACGACGGCTGGTCTAGACTTAAGACACTGAACAAAAGGAGTTAGCCATGTTTAAACATAAAACCAATGAAGAACGTAAACACGAAGGTGAAGTGAGCAAGAGCCTACCGGAAGCGGCACCGCACGTAGGCAATGCGTATGAAGAAGACGATCATCCTGCTACTGACGCGCCGAAAGATCACGGCGAAGTACCACGCAAGAATGATGACAGTCAGGATGATAAAAAAGATCCGTATAAAGCAAGTTGATACGCCGCAACGCGCCCCGTTCAGGGGCGCACCGCTATTGTGACCACGTTACAGCTTATCGAGATAATTTTCCGGGAATGGCACGCCAGAATGTTCCAGTCGCGACAGCTTCTGCGTGATGTCGTTTCTTATCGTCTCATCGCCGTCCTGCCAGTACGACTTTACTACCGCTAACACCCGTTCAGCGGTTTGCTCAGTGAATCCGGACGGTTCGTCAGCCTGCAGCACCTGATGAATTTTCTCATTCATCTCTCGAAGATTGATCATTTCGCCCTCCTGTCAGAAAAAAGATAAGTATAGTTCAGACCACCCTGAGCGGGATTCGCGCAGTGGCGGGCAAAACAATTTTCACGCCGCACGCTGCTTGCGGATCGTCCTGTAAAGGGCAGTGAGATGAAGGCAAAAGTGACGGGATTTGAACCGATGAAGAAAATAATATTGCTGCTCATGTTGAGCATTACTGCTGGCTGCGTCGATACCGGCCGGGTCGGCTTACATCCGCATCTGCAAACCGCCTATTTTAATGCGCATCCTTATCAGGTGCAGTCCTGCCTGTTTTCAGCCGCGATTAATCAGCGTCTTTCGCTTGAACGGGATGATCCCCTGCCCGGCGGCGCGCAACGCTATAACCTTGAACAAGGTGATGGAACCGTTATTGCCTGGATCGAAACAGACAAATTTAATCACAGCGAAACCAGCGTGAATTTTTTTTATGACGCCCAGGCGGCAGATATCCGCGCTGCGGTAGTGACGATGATTACTGAGTGTAAAAGCGCTGTCTGAGTTCCCTACGCTATCTGGCCTGTTGCTGGCGGATCAGCGGCTGTTTGCTAAGAAACCGTAAGGGTACGATCAAGAATTTAGCTTTTTGTGCTTCATTTTGTCAGATTGCTCTGATAGGTTAGGCCGGTTTATTCTTTGGTGTGTTGTTACTCTGATGATTTATGACTGTTTTTTATACTATGACGAAGACCTGCTGCTGGAGATGCGTTTAAACACCCTTCAGCATGTGGTTGACCGCTTTGTCATTGTTGAATCGCTTTATACCTTCACCGGCAAGAAACGCGAGAAACTCCATTTCGATATCGAAAAGTTTAGCCGCTTCCGCGATAAGATTATCTATGTGGTAAATGATGCGGTACCGACTTTTCATCAGCAGGCGTTTAAATCAAACAGCTCTATGGTTAATGCGGGCGAAACTGACCCGTGGGAAAATGAAACCATTGCACGTAATACCATTATGCGCGGCCTGAAAGACGCCAAAGACGACGACATTATTATTGTGTCAGACGTCGATGAAATTCCGTTACCCGAGGCGATTGAGCAATTCAGCCACCGTCATTTATGCACCACGCTGCATCAGCAATATTTTAATTTTAAATTTAACGTGCGGGTGTTAAATGATGACGGCACACCGCGCTGCGCCACCCTGGCAAAAATGGTGACCTATAAAACCCTGTGTCAGTTCTTTGAAGGGCAACCGGAACTGCTGCGCAACGTAAAACGCCGTGGGACGTCGATCCGTGAAAACTGGCTTCGCTGGAAGTGGCTCAACTTACGCACCCGGGTGATTAAACAGGGCGGATGGCATTTTTCCTGGGTGATGAGTGATGAACGAATCAGTGAAAAAATGTCCTGTATTTCTCATACGGAGCATGACCGACCGGAATTTAACAATCCGGACCACATCCGACGCTGTGTCGAGAACAATATTGATATCTGGAACCGCCCGCGCAAAATGCAGATTCTGCCGGTGACAAGTGAGCATTTCCCACAGTGGCTGGTTGATAATCAACACCGCTTACGTCATTTAATCAAGTAACGCCGCGCCGCATTCAGCCGGCGCTCGCTTCAGTGACTGCGCAGGTCCGGCTGCATTGCCAGGGTCACCGCTACCGCCTTACGCACACAGGCCGTTTCCGCAGGCGGCAAGACTGAATCTTTGCCGCCCTGCCGCGTCCATTATTTCTTTTCGCAATCGTAGCTGCCGCGGATCTTTATCTGACTCTGACTGGTGCGGACGATCTCAGCACCCAGCAACGATTTCCCCTCACGGGTCACCAGATCCATATCGATCATGCCTGGCGCTTTGGCGTTTTTGACCCGCCAGTGCAACTTCACGTTATCGTAATCGTCTTTAGCCTTGAGAAAGGTGGTGCTCTTAATCTTCGCACTGTTGCCGTTAACCGTAACTGTGCCCTTCTGGTCGGCTTTCAGGTCGAAAGGCCCACATTGCAGCGCGGTAAATGCAGAAGCAGAAAGAGAGGTCAGTGAAAGTAACCAGATGAACGTTTTTATCATTGTCGCGGCGACCTGCTGATGGCTGATGAAATCGGAACGGCGCGGCGGGCAGTGGGTATGCGCACACTGTCGACGCGATCCTTGTCTGCCAGCAGTATAACTGATGAATATCATTGCAGCTGACGCGGTTACACATCGACTCGCCACACCATCCGCTACAGCATCTGGTTCGCCCGACCGCCGTCAGCGCGCTTAGCGCCCTGCGTGTGGATTACTCGCCTGAGATTCACAATACGCCTCAAGGAGTTAGGCTGTGTCTTATCTTGCTCTCTATAATAAATATCTTAGGAGCATTATACTGCCTATATTTCTAAGTTAATAAATGTAGTTATCAGTTTTCTTAAGCATTTAACATAATGTATATATTCTTTTCAAACTGGACCCACCTGTTACACTGCCGCAGCGTTGAGTGTAGTTGTCAGCCTCGAATCGGTGCAAATAGGCACTACTACTGCCCACCAATCGAGCTCACCCATTTTAGGTTATGATCTGCTCCAAAGCACTCGTGGTATAATTGCCTCTTTATGCGCCGAAACTGCCTTTAATAGGCTCTGTATGGATAACCAGTAATATGGAACGATATCTTAATAAAGATAGGGAAATTCTTAAGGTGATAAAAGTGTGAAGGTAAGAGAAGCTATACATGAACTATCTCGAGGGTTAGTGACTAATCTCCATAAATCATGCCGCAGACTATTCATATAATGACATACTTCAACTACAGAAGTTTTTTACTAACCTGCATGCTAATTTTCATAATGTTTTTTCATTATTCTGCCCCTTTAGGGTATTATGGTTTTAAACGTTACTTATCTTTATTTAATATGTTTGGAATCCAGAAATGACACTTGTAACTAAGAAGAATATGGACATTCAGGCTTTGCGCGCAATAGCCATCATTATGGTTATATTGCAACACTACAGGAATCGGTTACCCTCTCCAGAGTGGTACACGCAAACTTTTAATTATGTAAGCTATTGGACTGGCGTTGACATTTTCTTGGCGATCTCAGGTTATCTTATGTGCAAAACCTTATCCAGAGATATTAATAAAGGAGGTTCAACAACAGATGCTTTTATAGGTTTCTTCAAGAGGAGATTGTTTAGACTTTTCCCTTGCTTGCTGCTGTGGGGTGTACTATCAATTATTTTATCTTTATTTTTTCAGTCAGTGTGGGTTTTTCAGTAGAAAAATCGTTTATAAAGTTTTACACTTCAATTCTTGGATATTCGAACTTAAATTTTTATCAATGTGCTATTGCCAATGTTGATTGTGATCAGATGAATGCTGTTACATGGTCCCTATCTTTAGAGTGGCAATTGTATATATTACTTGCAGTGATAATGATATTTTTAGGAAAATCTAATCTCATTTTAAAATTCGTATTTATTATTATTGCTGCAACCTTCTTGCCTGTAAGCCCCACTTATATTTTATCAATTGGCTGGTGGATCCGGCCACAGGCTTTTTTATAGGCGCCATTATTTTCTTGGCTCAAAATAAAATAAAACCAGTTTCACCCCGTTACCGAACAGTAATAGCTATTATTGCTCTCACTGTTCTTTTTGATTGCTCCTCTCCATTTTAATTATCATTTGACCCTACCCATCATAGGTATCAGTGGTGCATTATTATTATTATTTCTAATGGGCGGAATTACTATTTTAAAGAATGGTTACCTTTACAACGCTCTAGATTGGATAGGAGATGGATCTTATAGCATCTATCTTTGTCATATCCCATTAATGCATCTTACAAGGGAGACATTGAACAGTTTTCTAATAGAGACTCCCTTTTATCAGAATGAGGTATTTTATTTCCTGATTTTTATATCCATTACAACAGCAAGCTCTAATCTTTCATATAAATACGTAGAGACTTATTTTATTAGTAAGATGAATAAGTTTAATTAATCTGGCACGTTTAGAAAGAACCCAATCATGGCGGAGGAAAATCCGCCTCGATTTTAATTCTCTACTCGACATAGCCCTCCTCATAGCCCATGTCAACCTTAAATAAATATTGATATTGAGGGCTATTTAGATTTAGATTTAGATGCTGAACGATATGCCTTAAAAACCTCAGCCATTCTTATCTTTTTAAAAGTTATATTACTTATAAAGATATTAAAAAAAGAACATTACGCTTCATCATAAGAGAGCCTGTAATATTACATGACTCCTTACCAGTCTTAATATAATACTCACATAATAAAAAATAATGCTATACATACTTATAATTCAGAAGGTAGGGTTAAGAATGGCACCCCGATATTCCTCTGCACTATGTAATAAATAATGGCATGTACTTTTGATAACATTCTGAGTTTTGAACATAAGTCGTCATTCGCATTAAATGCTTAACACTTAATTGCTGAGCATGTGAAATAAAAATGATAAAAGTATAGCGACTTTTCTAACTTAAATTTTAAGTTGGATCAGACTTGCATCACTGACTTGGAATTAGACAGGTACTACTACTACTACTACTACTACTACTACTACTACTACTACTACTACTACTACTACTACTACTACTACTTTAGTATGCATCTACAATTATTTTAAGTGTTGATACTATATGCATCAATAAGTTAAATGCGATTTAAACACTAACCCAATAGAAGTTAATTGGTTTTACCAATATTTTTATTGAGGCAGTAACTATAAAGAAAAACACACCCTCATTCAGAACCGCCTAATGGTTTATTATAAAAATGAAGAATACTCATTCGTGACAAACTTACATAACCTCTTTGAATATCATCCGGATTTAGATTGCCTCGCAATACTACTTCATAAGCTGCAACCACTTCTGTTAATTAGAGATGTCCATTACCTCCTTATGATATACACTTCATATATTTCGGCCATACGTAATACTACTAACTGATGGACTGGTGTGCAGCGATATCTGAAGCGGAAATCATAAAGTTAGTACCTGAAGTATGACGCAGTCTAACTTTTATTAAACTGTACTATTTACCGAGCGTTAAAACACTTGTTATTCCTCAATGCCATGTCTGTGGATGCTTATTAATAATTAAATTTATTTTTGCAGGCCAGAATTCTGAGCAAGAGTTTATCTATTTTTTTAAAAATATTGATTTCCCTACGTTTTTCAAAGCTTCCATGTAAGCTAAGTTTAACGCACCAAGTTCATTATAGACAAATGAAACCAAAGAAAAACTTTTCCCATTTAAATCATAATTGATCAATAATTTATGCATGTCGGGAGTTAAATTTGACAGAGGATTTTCACCCGCTTCCATCAGCAACTTTATGATTTCGTGTTTAGAGTTAATCTCGGCTTTAAGTGTATTAAGGTGAACGATAGAATTTTCCATTTGCATAGCTCATATCATAATAGTCAACCCCTTAATTATACAATTAAGAAAGTTCTTATTGAAGGTATAAAAACTCACAATGCTGTGAGAAAAACTCACAACCTTTCTTATCCATTGAATTAACTTACTTTTATGAGTCAGACCACCTAAAAACACCCATAATTTATCATCATTATGGTAGGAGATCGTAAAAACCTCCTTAGTCGGAGGCCTTTGTGAAAAGACACCTAAGATGTATTATATGACTAAAATTGGCTGCACTTCAGTCGATGGCTAAAGATAATGCGAACGGACGTTTTTCTGCACCGATTATGGCTGTTTAAAAAGTCTCTCACGGTAATTGTATTAGCTGGTGGCGGGGGTAACTAAGTTTTATAAAAGCTCAATAAATCGGCAGTTTTTAGTTGTGGAGTAACAGCGCGGGGAGAATTGAACTCACCATCTACTTCAACCTATCGCCGGATCGGCAGAAGTCATTTTACTCGGTTAAACTACGGCGCTGTACTCCACTGCAGCTAGCTTACTTTCGTAATGAGCCAACCTCAATAGCAGCTGCTGATTTATTCCATGATTATCATCATACCAAAACATCCCTGCATCGTTTTTGTAACACTAGATGCGAGTGATTTTATCCGCAATTGAAGTGGTGACCTGACCCCAGCCTTAGATGCAACGATCAGTTAGTAATGTCGGTTTGATTACCTTCTAATTTTCTCTTTCTCCAGCCCGCTGCAAATTCAGATTGTGTCTGGTAATTCAGCGACGAATATGGACGGCACTCGTTATAATCCTGCCGCCAGTGATTAATGATTTCCCTGGCGTGAACAATATCGCTGAACCAGTGTTCATTCATGTATTCATCCCGAAAACGGCCGTTAAAGCTCTTAATCAATCCGTTCTGCTTTGGCTTCCCCGACTGGATTAAGCGCAACTCAACACCATGCTCGAAGGCCTATCGATCGAGCGCGCGATAGGTAAATTCCGGGTCCTGATCGGTTCTAATCATCGCAGGATAGCCGCGAAACAATGTAGATCTATCCAGAATGCGTGTCACCCGAGCCTGTAATACCGAATGCAGTGATGATAGTCAGGCACTCCCTGGTGAAGTCATCCACACAGGTCAGGCACTTAATCCGACGGCCGCTCCCCAGTGCATCCAGGGCAAATCCATCGGCCAGGTCAGGTTCGGCGCATCCGTGTGCAGAAGAGCAAGCCGCTCAGTCGCCAGGCTTAAAAAGTGACGCTGAAATAGCATGCCTACAGCAGAGTTCCCGGGACGAAACCCCAGCTTCGGCCTCGCGGAGGATACTGATGATCTGTTCGTCGGAAAATCGCTTTTTCATGGGGATGTCCTCACGTGACTGATGAAGACATTACTAACATAGCGGTGTGTTAATCAACGGGGTGCAGGTCAGAGTCACTCGGACAGAAATGGACCGGCGCACAGAGGCGGGCAGGACTTCATTACCGGAAAGCCTATCAGTCCCGTCATACGTTTGCCTGCTGGGCTCTTTCAGCAGGCGCAAACCCGAACTACGTCGCTTCGCAAATGGGTCACTCCGATGCGCAGATGGTGTACCGGGTTTATGGCGCCTGGATGTCAGAGAACAACACGGACCAGCTATCTCTCATCAACACGAAAATGAGCGATCTTGTGCTACATACGTGCTCCACTAAAGTGGCAGTATAATAAATACCAACATATTCAGTCAGTTACCCCACTAAACCTGCATATTCATAATATCGCTATACGCCGACACCAGCTTGTTCCTGACCTGAATCCCCATCTGCATAGAAATAGACGATTTCTGCAGATCGACCATCACATCGTTCAGCGCGATACCGGGTTTCCCCATCTCAAAATCCTGCGCCTGGCTACGAGCGGTAGTTTGCGTCTCGCTGATCTTATCCAGCGCAGCTTTCATGGTGGCGCCAAAATCGATCTGGTTAGGGGCTTCGCTGCTGCGGTTGCTCGCCTGCAGCGAGGTGACCTGAAGCTGTTGCAGTACGCCGTCGATTGCCTGAATGGACATTAACGATACCTCATATAAAAGAGTGGGGTTTTTCTGTGTTCAAAAATCTAACACGTTGTCAATGAGACAAAGGCGCTAAATGACAGCAAAAAACCCGGCTTATCCAGCCATCGAATTTTTGGTTTCAACAAATAATGCCTGGCATTGAAGTGGAAATTTTATCTACGCAGGTCAGGGAGTCTGTTTTGCCATCTCAACTAACCCGGTCAATTACGTCAGGCAGGAATCGGTCATGAATGCGAGTGCAGCCGCCACACAAGATCAAGAAAAGAAAGGCTTCGGTGACCTTCTCGCTCGCCTGCGCGCAAATCCGCGTATTCCTTTAGTCGTCGCCGCCGCCGCCGTTATCGCTATCGTGATTGCGATGGTGCTGTGGGCCAAAGCGCCCAGCTACAGCGTTCTCTATAACAATCTGTCGAATGAAGATGGCGGTGAAATCGTCACGCAGCTGACGCAGATGAATATCCCCTATCGCTTCGCCGAGAATGGTGGTGCGCTGATGGTGCCGGATGAGAAGGTGCATGAGCTGCGTCTGCGTCTGGCACAGCAGGGTCTGCCGAAAGGCGGCTCGGTTGGTTTCGAACTGCTGGATAAAGAGAAGTTCGGTATCAGCCAGTTCAGCGAGCAGGTCAACTATCAGCGCGCGCTGGAAGGCGAGCTGGCTCGCACCATCGAATCGCTGGGTCCGGTAAAAACCGCCCGCGTCCATCTGGCGATGCCTAAACCCACCTTATTTGTCCGTGAGCAGAAAGCACCGTCGGCATCAGTCACCTTAACCCTGCAGCCTGGCCGTGCACTGGATGAAGGTCAGATTCAGGCCATCGCCCACATGGTTTCCAGCAGCGTGGCGGGTTTACCGCCGGGTAACGTTACCGTGGTCGATCAGACCGGTCGCCTGCTGACCCGTTCCGATAGCGTCGGCCGAGATCTGAATGATGCTCAGCTGAAGTATGCCTCTGATGTTGAAACCCGTTATCAGCAACGTATCGAAGCGATCCTGAATCCGATTCTGGGCCAGGGCAACGTGCATGCGCAGGTTACCGCGCAGATCAACTTCGACACCAGCGAGCAGACGGATGAGAAATATCAGCCTAATGCGAATCCATCTGCTACCGCGATTCGCTCGCGTCAGACCAGCACCAGCGATCAATCAGGCAGCCCTTATCCGGGCGGCGTACCGGGCGCATTGTCCAACCAGCCTGCGCCAGCCAACACCGCGCCGGTCAATGCACCCGCAGCTAACGGCCAGAATGCCAACGGTCAGAACGCCAATGGTCAGAATGCTAACGGCCAGAATAATGCCGGCCAGACCACCAGCACCGCCGCGGCCAGCAGCACGCCGACCAACTCACGTCGTGATGACACGGTTAACTATGAGCTGGACCGCACCATTCGTCATACCAAGCTCAATGTCGGCGATGTCCAGCGTCTGTCGGTGGCGGTGGTGGTCAACTATCGCGAAGACGATAAAGGTAAAGCGGTTGCGCTGAACGAACAGCAACTGAAGCAGATTGAAGACCTGACCCGTGAAGCGATGGGCTACTCCCAGACCCGCGGCGACAGCGTGAACGTGGTGAACTCGCAGTTCAATACCACCGAACCGACGACCGGTGATCTGCCCTTCTGGCAGCAGCAAGCGTTCTTTGATCAGCTGATGAATGCCGGTAAATGGCTGTTGGTTGCTCTGGTTGCCTTCATTCTGTATCGCAAGCTGGTCCGTCCGCATCTGGTGCGTAAGCAGGCTGCGGAGAAAGCCGCTGCAGAAGCTGCTGCTGCCCGTGCCGCTGAACCGGCAGAAGAAGAAGCCTATAGCGTTCAGCTCAGCAAAGATGAGCTGGATCAGGAACGTAAGTCTAACAACCGCATGAGCGCAGAGGTGATGAGTCAACGCATCCGCGACATGTCTGAAAACGATCCGCGCGTTGTTGCGCTGGTGATTCGCGAATGGATGAGTAAAGAGCTATGAGTCTGACCGGAACCGAAAAAAGCGCCATCCTGATGATGACTATCGGCGAAGAGCGCGCAGCGGAAGTTTTCAAACACCTGAACCAGCGTGAAGTGCAGCACCTGAGCGCCGCGATGGCCAATATGCGTCAGGTCTCGCACAAGCAGCTGACGGAAGTGTTACGCGAGTTTGAAGCCGATGCCGAGCAGTTTGCGGCGCTGAGCCTTAACTCCAACGATTATCTGCGTTCGGTGCTGATCAAAGCACTGGGCGAAGAGCGCGCCTCCAGCCTGCTGGAAGATATTCTCGAAACCCGCGAAACCACCAGCGGGATGGAGACGCTCAACTTTATGGAGCCGCAGGCAGCTGCCGACCTGATCCGCGACGAGCATCCACAGATCATCGCCACCATCCTGGTCCACCTCAAGCGTGGTCAGGCGGCGGATATTCTGGCGCTGTTCGACGAACGTCTGCGTCACGATGTGATGCTGCGTATCGCCACCTTCGGCGGTGTCCAGCCAGCAGCGCTGGCCGAACTGACCGAAGTGCTCAACGGCCTGCTGGACGGTACCAACCTCAAGCGCGCGAAGATGGGCGGCGTGAGAACCGCAGCCGAGATCATCAACCTGATGAAAACACAGCAGGAAGAAGCGGTTATCGAAGCGGTACGCGATTTCGACGGCGAACTGGCGCAGAAAATTATCGACGAAATGTTCCTGTTCGAAAACCTGGTGGAAGTGGACGACCGCAGTATCCAGCGCCTGTTGCAGGAAGTGGAGTCCGAGCAGCTGCTGGTTGCACTGAAAGGTGCCGAACAGCCGCTGCGCGAAAAATTCCTCAAAAACATGTCAGCCCGTGCGGCCGATATCCTGCGCGACGATCTGGCCAACCGTGGCCCGGTGCGGATGTCGGCGGTGGAAAACGAGCAGAAAGCAATCCTGCTGGTGGTGCGCCGCTTAGCCGAATCGGGCGAGATGGTGATTGGTGGTGGCGAGGAAACCTATGTCTGATGCATTTTCTGCCCGCCCATGGCAACTGTGGCAGCCGGCCGATTTAGGCCGCTTCGACCAGCCTGAACCGGAGCCGCTGCCCGAGATCACCGAATTTGATTCCGGGGTTGATGAGCAGCAGCTGCTGCTCGAACGTCAGCAACAGCAGATGCGTAAAGAGGCACAGGCCCAGGGTTACAACGAAGGTCAGCAGCAGGGTTTTGCCGAAGGTCAGAAAAGCGGTTATGAAGCCGGTTTTCAGCAGGGTCTGGCAGATGCTCAGCAGCAGCACGCGCCGTTACAGGCGCGGATGCAGCAGCTGGTCACCGAGTTCCAGAACACGCTGGAGTCGCTGGACAGCGTTATCGCCTCGCGACTGATGCAGCTGGCACTTGAAGCCGCCCGCTCGGTAATTGGCCAGGCGACTGCGGTCGATGGCAGCGCCCTGCTGCGTCAGATTCAGGGATTACTGCAGCAGGAACCGATGTTCAACGGCAAGCCGCAGTTGCGGGTGCACCCGGACGATCTGCAACGTATCGAGCAGACGCTCGGCCCGACGCTCGACCTGCACGGCTGGCGTTTACTGGCGGACAGTACCCTGCATCCAGGCGGCTGTAAACTCAGCGCCGAAGATGGCGATCTGGATGCCAGCGTGGCGACGCGCTGGCAGGAACTGTGCCGCCTTGCCGCGCCAGGAGAAGTGTAATGACCACTCGGCTCAATCGCTGGCTGGGCGCGCTCGACGCGTTCGAAAAGCGAATTGCTCAGGTTCAGCCGGTACGCCGTTACGGGCGACTGACCCGTGCCACCGGCCTGGTGCTGGAAGCGACTGGCCTGCAATTACCGCTCGGCGCGACCTGCATCATTGAACGTAATGATGGCAAAACCATCAGCGAGATCGAAAGCGAAGTGGTGGGATTCAACGGACAAAAACTGTTGATGATGCCGCTGGAAGAAGTGGATGGCATTTTACCGGGCGCGCGGGTGTACGCACTGCAGAACGGTGAAAACCCGCAGGCCGGTAAGCAAATGCTGCTGGGTCCGCAGCTGCTGGGCCGGGTACTGGACGGCAGCGGACGCCCGCTGGATGGCCTGCCGTCACCGGATACCGGTTACCGCGCGCCGCTGATCACCCCGCCGTTCAACCCGCTGCAGCGTACCCCGATTACCGATGTGCTGGACACTGGCGTTCGCGCCATTAACGCCCTGCTGACGGTAGGACGCGGCCAGCGTATGGGCCTGTTCGCCGGTTCGGGCGTCGGTAAAAGCGTACTGCTCGGCATGATGGCGCGCTACACCGAAGCCGACGTGATTGTGGTCGGGCTAATCGGCGAACGTGGTCGCGAAGTAAAAGATTTTATCGAGAACATTCTCGGTGCCGAAGGCCGCGCGCGTTCGGTGGTGATCGCCGCGCCGGCTGACGTTTCGCCGCTGCTGCGTATGCAGGGTGCCGCCTACGCCACCCGCATCGCCGAAGATTTTCGCGATCGCGGCAAACATGTGCTGCTGATCATGGATTCCCTGACCCGCTACGCCATGGCGCAGCGTGAGATCGCGCTGGCGATCGGTGAACCTCCGGCCACCAAAGGCTATCCACCGTCGGTGTTCGCCAAGCTGCCGGCGCTGGTGGAACGCGCCGGTAACGGCATCGACGGCGGCGGTTCGATTACCGCCTTCTATACCGTGCTGACCGAAGGCGACGATCAGCAGGACCCGATTGCTGACTCGGCGCGCGCCATCCTCGACGGTCACATCGTGCTGTCGCGGCGGCTGGCAGAAGCCGGTCACTATCCGGCGATCGATATTGAAGCCTCAATCAGCCGTGCGATGACCTCGCTGATTGATGAAAACCACTATGCGCGCGTACGCCAGTTCAAGCAGTTGCTGTCCAGTTTCCAGCGTAACCGCGATCTGGTCAGCGTGGGCGCCTATGCCGCAGGCAGCGACCCGATGCTGGATAAAGCGATCAAACTCTATCCGCAGATGGAAGCCTTTTTGCAACAGGGCATTTTCGAACGCAGCGATTATGACGACGCCTGCCTGCATCTGCATGCGCTGTTCGGCTAATCGACGCGATTAACGCGAGGTAACGGCAATGAAAACTGCAAATGCCATCGACACGCTACGCGATTTAGCGGAACAGGATCTGGAACGCGCCGCCATCTATCTCGGCGATATGCGTCGCGGTCAGCAGGCTGCCAATGAGCAGCTGACCATGCTGCTCGACTACCAGGACGAATATCGCAACAAGCTGAATGACGATATGTCGACCGGGATTGCCAGCACCCGCTGGACCAACTACCACCAGTTTATTCAGACGCTGGAAAAAGCGATCGATCAGCACCGCAACCAGCTCAATAACTGGAACCAGCGTCTTGAGCAGGCGCTGATCAACTGGCGTGAGAAACAACAGCGGCTGAACGCCTATCAGACGCTGATCACCCGGGCAGCGGAAAATGCATTACGACAGGAAAACCGTCTCGACCAGAAACGGATGGATGAATTTGCCCAACGGGCCGCTTTGAGGAGAGGCGAATGATTACGCTGCCAAACATTGCCATGAAAGCGGCGGTGAAAACCGACGCGGATACATCAGTTTCAACCGATGCAGCTGCCGGCACCGATGCCCTGCCGCACGACTTTCTGACCGCGCTGGGAAACCAGTTGCTGAGCCTGGCGAAACAGCAGGGAAAAGCGGCGCAATCGGCTGATCTCAAAACAGAAAGCGACACCGATGCGCAGCCTGGCGCACCACTGAATGCCCTGATCGCCGCACTGGATAATCCGGCGGCGCTAAGCGCACTGTTTAAGCCGGAAAATATTAAAGCCGGCACAAAATCAGCCGATGATAAAGACAAGTCAGAAGCCGCGCCCTTAAGTGCCAGCGATATGCAAAATGTGCAGGCGCTGTTCGCCATGTTACCGACCACGCCGGCCGCCACCAGCGCAACCGTCAGCCCGGTCAGTGAGGCGCAGGGTGAACTGGCTGTCCAGAACGACAGCGCGCGCAAAAGCCTGACGTCACTGGCACAGATGCTCACCGGCAGCGATCAGGCGAGCAAAGAACCCGGCGCGGAGAGTTCGCCTGGGGTTAAAACCGCCGCGCTGAATGCGCCCGCGGTGAGTAGCACAGCCAGCCAGAGCAGCACGGCTGCGGTGAACAGTAACAGCCTCAGCCCCGCGCAGACGCTGGATAGCAGTTTTCAGCCGGTGCTGAGCAATTTAACCCGACAGGACGATCAGGCCGCCATCAAAGCCAGTGCCAGCGATAATTCGCTGATCGCCAGCACGCCGATCTCCAGCGCCAGCAGCCTGGCGCCGCCGGTAATGGCGTCGTCGACCACAAGCACGCCCTCGACCCCGATGCTGAATGCGCAGCTGGGCAGCGATGAGTGGCAGCAGGCGTTAAGCCAGCAAATTGTGATGTTCAGCCGCAACGGTCAGCAAAACGCCGAATTGCGCTTACATCCGGCAGACCTGGGCGCCATCCAGATCAGCCTGAAACTGGATAACGACCAGGCACAAATTAATCTGGTTTCCGGCCATAGCCACGTCAGAGCGGCGCTGGAAGCCGCGATTCCGCAGCTGCGCAGTGCGCTGGCAGAGAGCGGAATCCACCTGGGTGAGAGTCAGGTCAGCAGTGACAGTTCCGCGCAAGGCCAGAACTTCCAGCAACAGCAGGAGGCGCGCCGCGATGGACAGCATGGCCGCTTCTCTCTCGCTCAGGATAGTGACACCGACATCACGCCGATTGCCGTTCCCGCCGCTCTTCAGGCACGGGTAAACGGTAATGGCGCGGTCGACACTTTTGCCTGATAGCGACAAACGCTGAAGGTAAGCGTAAAACCCGCGTCTTTTCTTCCCATTGTTTGACTTAAGACGCGGGATAATCTGTCCAGGTGAGCCGAGAGGCTTGCCCATAATTCACAGGAAGTAACTGCAAACATGTCTGATAACGCGAAAGCTAAAGGCCGCAAACGTAAACTCTTAATTCCGGTGTTGCTCATTGTGACGCTGGCCGCTTGCAGCGTGGCAGGCTATGCAGTCTGGCGAATGATGAATAAACATGAGGGCGATAAGCCGGAGGTGGCGAAAGTCGAACCGCCTCCCGCCCCGGTCTTTTTTGCACTTGATACATTTACGGTTAACCTGGTCAATCCCGACAACGATCCTGACCGCGTGCTGTACGTAGGCTTTACCCTGCGTCTGGCCGATGAGGATACACGGCGTCGGTTAAATGACTATCTGCCTGAGGTGCGCAGTCGTCTGCTGCTGCTGCTCTCGCGTCAGAGCGCTGCGGCGCTGGCGACGGAGCAAGGAAAGCAAGCGCTTGTTGAACAAATCAAACAGGCGCTGGCACCACCACTGGTAAAAGGTCAACCTCCGCAGGCCGTGAACGATGTGCTGTTTACTGCCTTCATTTTGAGGTGAATCAATGGGCGATAGCATTCTCTCCCAGGCTGAAATTGACGCCCTATTAAACGGCGACAGTGGCAGCGCGGAAGAAGAAAAGAAACAAAACGGGCCGGAAGGCGATATTCGTCCTTACGACCCGAATACCCAGCGCCGCGTGGTGCGCGAGCGTTTACAGGCGCTGGAGATTATTAACGAGCGTTTTGCCCGTAGTTTCCGTATGGCGCTGTTTAACCTGCTGCGTCGTAGCCCGGATATCAGCGTCGGCGCGATCAAGATTCAGCCGTATCACGAGTTTGCCCGCAACCTGCCGGTGCCGACCAACCTGAACCTGATCCACCTGAAGCCGCTGCGCGGTACGGCGCTGGTAGTGTTTTCACCCAGTCTGGTGTTTATCGCGGTTGATAACCTGTTCGGTGGCGATGGTCGCTTCCCGACCAAAGTAGAAGGTCGCGAGTTTACCCATACTGAGCAGCGCGTTATCCGTCGCATGCTGAAGCTGGCGCTGGATGGTTACAGCGACGCATGGAAAGCCATTTATCCACTGGACGTCGAGTATGTGCGTTCAGAGATGCAGGTGAAATTCACCAACATCACCACTTCACCGAACGACATCGTGGTTAACACGCCGTTCCAGGTGGAGATTGGTAACCTGGTGGGTGAATTTAATATTTGCATTCCGTTTTCAATGATTGAGCCGCTGCGCGAACTGCTGGTCAATCCGCCGCTCGAGAACTCGCGCCAGGAAGATAACCACTGGCGTGACAACCTGGTAAAACAGGTGCAGCACTCAGAGCTGGAACTGATTGCACACTTTGCCGAAACCTCGCTGCGTCTGTCACGGATTTTGCAGCTGAAGCCCGGCGACGTGCTGCCGATTGAGAAACCGGAACGCATTATCGCCCATGTCGATGGCGTGCCGGTCTTAACCAGCCAATATGGCACGATGAATGGCCAGTATGCCCTGCGTGTCGAACACCTGATTAACCCGATTTTGAATTCGCTGAACGAGGAACAGCCCCATGAGTGACAGTAATAAGCCGTCTGACGATATCTCTGCGGACGATCTGTGGGCTGAGGCAATGAATGAGCAGACCGGCAGCAGCAGCGCCCCGCAAACCGATGACGTGTTTAAGTCATTCGAGAGCGGTAACGTTTCTGGCTCACTGCAGGATATCGATCTGATCATGGATATCCCGGTCAAACTGACCGTAGAACTGGGCCGTACCAAGATGACCATCAAAGAGCTGCTGCGTCTGGCGCAGGGTTCAGTGGTGTCGCTCGACGGCCTGGCAGGCGAACCGCTGGATATTCTGATCAACGGTTACCTGATTGCTCAGGGTGAAGTGGTGGTGGTCAACGACAAATATGGCGTGCGCATCACTGACATTATTACTCCGTCCGAACGTATGCGTCGTCTGAGTCGCTGAGAATGACTAGCCAGAATCAAAGTCTGCAACCTGCTGCGCCACACGCTCAGCCGATTTCCACCGGCTCAATGGTGGTGCAGGTCAGCAGCATGTTAGCGGTGATTATTTTATTGATTCTGGCCTGCGCCTGGCTGGCACGCCGCTTTGGCTTCGCGCCGAAGAAGGTGAGCGGCCAGGAGCTTAAACTGACCGCCAGCGTGCAGGTCGGCCAGCGTGAGCGGGTGGTGATTGTCGATACCGCCGATGCCCGTCTGGTGCTTGGCGTGACCGCACAGCAGATTACCCATCTGCATACGCTACCGCCGGGTGCGCCGCTGGAGAATACGCCAGCGCAGGCTGCCCCACAGGATTTTCGTCAGCTGTTACAGAACCTGGTTAAACGTCCCGGAAAACCCCAATGATGCGTCGACTGCTTCCTTTATTGCCACTGCTGTTGCTGGCACCGGTTGCCCATGCCCAGCTTCCGGGCCTGGTGAGTCATGCGCTGCCAAACGGCGGCCAGAGCTGGTCGCTGCCGGTGCAGACGCTGGTGTTTATCACCGCCCTGACCTTTATTCCGGCGGTGCTGCTGATGATGACCAGCTTTACCCGCATCATCATTGTGTTTGGTTTGCTGCGTAACGCATTGGGTACGCCCTCTGCACCGCCGAACCAGGTTCTGCTGGGGCTGTCGCTGTTTCTGACCTTCTTTATTATGGCGCCGACCTTCGACAAGATTTATCAGGACGCCTACCTGCCGTTCAGCCAGGACAAAATCAGCATGGATGTGGCGATCGAGAAAGGCGCCCAGCCGCTGCGTGAGTTTATGCTGCGTCAGACCCGTGAAGCGGATCTGGCCCTGTTCGCTCGCCTGGCGAATACCGCGCCGATTGCCGGCCCGGAAGCGGTGCCGATGCGCATCCTGCTGCCCGCTTACGTGACCAGCGAGCTGAAGACCGCTTTCCAGATTGGTTTTACCGTGTTTATCCCGTTTCTGATTATTGACCTGGTGGTGGCCAGCGTGCTGATGGCGCTGGGGATGATGATGGTGCCACCGGCGACAATCTCACTGCCGTTTAAGCTGATGCTGTTTGTGCTGGTCGATGGCTGGCAACTGCTGGTCGGCTCACTGGCGCAAAGCTTCTACTCCTGATCCCCCCTATTCCCGGAGCACAACATGACACCCGAATCAGTAATGGTAATGGGCCAGGAGGCGATGCGCGTCGCGCTGATGCTGGCCGCCCCGATGCTGCTGGCCGCGCTGGTCAGTGGATTGCTTATCAGCCTGTTGCAGGCCGCCACTCAGGTCAATGAACAGACCCTGTCGTTCATTCCGAAAATTCTGGCGGTGGCGACCACCGGGATTATTGCCGGCCCGTGGATGCTGAATCTGCTGCTCGACTATATCCGCACCGTCTTTTCCAACCTGCCTTACATCATCGGCTGATGATTACTCTCGACAGCAGCCAGCTGGTACATTGGGTGAGCCAGTTTTTCTGGCCACTGGTGCGTATTCTGGCGCTGCTGGCCTCTGCGCCGCTGCTTAATGAACGATCTATCAGTCACCGGGTCAAAATTGGTCTGGCAGTGATGATCACCTGGCTGTTAATGCCGCTGCTGCCGCCGGTTAACGTGACGCTGTTTTCGCCGGCCGGCTTCTGGCTGCTGATCCAGCAGATGCTGATTGGCATTGCGCTTGGCTTTACCATGCAGTTTGCTTTTGCCGCGGTGCGGACCGCCGGGGAAGTGATTGGCTTACAGATGGGCCTGTCGTTCGCCACCTTTTTTGATCCCGGCAGCCGCCTCAACATGCCGGTACTGGCGCGTTTTTTAGACATGCTGGCGATGTTACTGTTCCTGACCTTCAACGGACACCTGTGGCTGATCTCGTTGCTGGCGGACAGTTTTCATACGTTGCCGATTGGCGGACATCCACTGAATGCCAATGCGTTTATGGCGCTGGTGAAGTCGGGCGGATTAATTTTCCTTAATGGCATGATGTTAGCGCTACCCTTAATCGTTTTGCTCCTCATGCTAAATCTGGTACTAGGTTTGTTAAACCGTGTTTCACCACAGTTATCAATCTTCGCAATTGGCTTCCCGATCACCTTATCAGTAGGCATTTTGACTATCAGTATGCTGATGCCACTGCTCGCCCCGTTCTGTGAGCATTTGTTCGGTGAAGTGTTTGATTTACTCGCCCTGTTCCTGACAGAACTATCCCGTCCCTGAACATTAAGTTTCTAACTATCTTTGCTTACTGATACTTAAGTAACGCAAAACCATCCGTGCATTTTTCAAACCATATTTTCCAGAATGCAACTAAGGAAATTCTGATAAATGTGCTGAGAGTCTGAAAATAATTCTTATTAAACCGGGCTTCGCGTATTTTAGTTGGGCGGTTCACAGCAGCGGTTAGACTGTGAATTTGTTGATAAAAACGGCAATTCATTGAATTTGAACAAAAAAAAATTCTTTAGTGATTTTTCTTGTTAAAAAATGTTTTTTCCGGCATTGTCAACACACGCTGAGACATCACACTTTCGTAAAACAAATGTTTTTAAGATTTGTCCTATCAGAAAACTCCGGGTTTTCAGCGATAGTGACAGCGCTCCCAAAAACAGAGTCTTACTTAACCTCCGGTTTTTCACTGGCATTCCCCGCCATAACCGGAGAATGTGTGACGTCAAAGCAGCACAATATTTTTGCAGAACGGGTCAGGGATGAAGACTTTTACAGGCGTTTGCCTGTTACCACACTGCACGAGCAGAATAAAAAAGTGCCTTAGAAATCTCTCTCGTACCGCAACGCGTAATTCATCGTTGATTTAAACGGATAACAAATTGGTGAGGGTCGCTATTATGCCAACGATTATTATGGATTCCTGCAACTACACACGCCTGGGATTATCGGACTACATGTCTTTTAAAGGAGTTAAGAAGAAAAATATCACTTCTGCCTCCGATATTGAGCAACTACAGCAAAAATGTGAACAATTAAAACCTGGTGTCGTCTTTATTAATGAAGACTGCTTTATTCATGAACCCGACTCCAGCGAACGTATCCGCAGCATTATTACGCAGCACCCTGATACGCTGTTCTTTATATTCATGGCGATAAGCAATATCCATTTTGAGGAATACCTCTACGTTCGTAAGAACCTGATTATTACGTCAAAATCGATAAAGACATCGACTCTGGATTCGTTACTTAGCACCTATTTGCAGAAAAAACTCAATCAGTCTGCGCGTATCTCTTCAGGAATGGATGTTCATCCATTAACGCTGAGCCAGACCGAGTCAAATATGCTGAAGATGTGGATGTCAGGTCATGACACCATTCAGATCTCAGATAAAATGCAAATAAAGGCGAAAACTGTTTCGTCACATAAAGGTAATATTAAACGCAAAATCAAAACCCATAATAAGCAGGTTATTTATCATGTGGTGCGTTTAACTGATAACGTCACATCGGGTATCTACGTTAACGTAAGATAACGACCCGCAAAAAAAAACCGGCCAGGATGGCCGGTTTTTTTTTGCCTCAAACTGGGAGCCAGATCTCACTCCTGCCGCTAAGCCTTTCCGCTCTTTTGCCGATGTTAAGCCTTATAACAACAGCCTCAAGAGAGCAAGGATATGAACACTGCATTGGTTAATGATGGACAGAACACCTCGGGTATATGGCAGAACCTCCGCCTTGTCCCGCTGTTTAGCCTGATCTTCGGCGGCATTCTGCTGCTGTTCGCACTCTGTATTGGTGTCGCCAGTTACTTTCTTATTTCAGGTAATCACTCGCTCAGTGACGCCACTGATGAAATTCAGGTGCGGATGGGTATCTCGAACAGTTCAAACCACTTACGTACTGCCCGTCTGACGGTTATTCAGGCTGGCGCCGCGGCGCGTATCGGTGAGATGGATGAGTTTCGCGCTAACCTCGCGTCGGCTGAGAAACGTATTCAGCAGGCTAAAGACGGGTTTAAAGTCTACGCCGACCGCAAAGTGAAGTCGCCCGAGGATGTCGCGCTGGATGCCACGCTGCAGGCGCGCTTTAACGACTACATTGAGAAAGGCCTGATACCGATGATTAACGCCGGTAAGCAAGGCAGCTTCGAAGGCATTATCGCGCAGGAAACCGACGTTACCCGCAAACTGGACGCCGACTACAATGCGGTGCTGCTGAAGGCGATCAAAATCCGTACCGACCGCGCCAATGCGATCACCGCCGAAGCCAACCATCAGTCGCGTATTGGCTTTATTGCGATGGCGGTGGCCTTTGGTGCTGCGCTGCTGCTGGTGCTGCTGACCTTTGTCTTCCTGCGTCGGGTGGTGATTAATCCGCTGCGTCAGTCGGTGTCACGCATTGAGCGTATCGCGCAGGGCGACCTGACGGCACCACCGCTGCCACATGGTCGCAGCGAAATAGGCACCCTGATCCACAATCTGCAGTTAATGCAGCAGTCGCTGGTAAAAACCGTCGGCACGGTGCGTGAAGGTGCCGTCGCCATTTATCAGGGCTCCAGCGAAATCTCTGCTGGCAATACCGACCTCTCCTCGCGTACTGAACAGCAGGCGGCAGCACTGGAACAGACGGCCGCCAGCATGGAACAGCTCACCGCCACGGTGAAGCAGAACGCCGAAAATGCCCATCACGCCAGCCAGCTGGCCGCCGATGCCTCCGGTAAAGCCCGCAGTGGCGGCGACCTGGTCAGCGGCGTAGTAAAAACCATGACCAACATTTCCGGTAGCTCGAAAAAGATTGCCGAGATCACCAACGTCATCAACAGCATCGCCTTTCAGACCAACATTCTGGCACTGAACGCGGCGGTCGAAGCCGCACGTGCCGGTGAGCAGGGTCGGGGATTTGCGGTGGTCGCGAGTGAAGTCCGTAATCTGGCACAGCGCAGTGCGCAGGCAGCAAAAGAGATTGAGTCGCTGATTGCCGAGTCGGTCACGCTGATTAAAGATGGTTCGCAGCAGGTCGGCGCTGCCGGTAACACTATGGGCGAGATTGTCGAAGCGGTACGTCGGGTCACCGATATCATGGCAGAGATTGCCGCCGCCTCTGACGAACAGAGCCGTGGGATTCAGCAGGTCAGCCAGGCCGTTACCGAAATGGATAATGTCACCCAGCAGAACGCCTCGCTGGTCGAAGAAGCCTCTGCGGCGGCTGCATCGCTGGAAGATCAGGCCGGTAAACTGACTCAGGCGGTATCGGCTTTCCGCCTGCAGGATACGCCGGTGCTGGCTGGCACCGCCAGCCGCGCCACCGCGCCGGTGAAAACCCCTGCCCTTGCGCCTCGTCCGGCACTGGCAAGCGGTAATGATAACTGGGAAACGTTTTAAGCGCAGTTGGAGTGCAGACAGAGAGTGCCGACAGGGAAGTGCAGAAGTAATAGAGCAGTGATGCCGTCGGGTCAGTGACGGCGGTCTGGCTTTGCCTCCTCCCCGCCACGGGGAGGAGGATCGCATCAGCAGTGGCGCGACGTGCCGGCCGGTTTATTCTGTGCTGTAAGGCTCAACAAAAATCCCCTCCGGATGACCATCCTCGTTAAAAAACCAGATGCCTAACGGGTAATCTTCCAGCGCCACCAGAAACATGGTGCCTTCATTAAACGGCTCCATGGCCAGAATAGTTCCGACGCGGCGCGGGCCACCATCGGTTTTAACGCTGACGCGGTCATTCACCTTCATTTCGGTTCTCCTGATTATTTCCTGTTGCACAGTCTAAACGAAGAACCGCAGTGATGCCGAGCGTTAGCGACGGGCAATCACCCATACAGCGTGCACGATACCCGGAATGTAGCCACACAGCGTCAGCAGGATGTTCAGCCAGAAGGCACCACCGAAACCAACCTGCATAAAGACGCCAAGTGGCGGTAACAGGATCGCGATAATAATTCTTAAGATGTCCATAACCATTCCTTTAGGTATTGATAAAAATCAACTTTATCACGAACTATAGCCGAATCTGCTCTCAATGAGCGAAAAGTCAGGTAAATCTGAGTAAGCCTGCGTTTTTTCAATTCCTTAACACTTCGCCGCAAGACTTCTGACGCGCGCCCGCCTTACACTCTCCCTACTGCGCCAACCCCATAGGGGCAGTCAACCTAAAAGTAACAAGGATTTTGCCCGCGCAGCGCGGGCTTTTTTTTGCTGTGATCGCCCCCTCACCTCTTTCTGCACCAGCCACTATACTGATCATTCTGTCCGCGCGCGGGAGTCAGAAAATGACAGGCGAAAAACAGCATACCGAACCGTCTCAGTCAGCGATGAATGTTGATGTTGATCGTTTGCTGGAGGCGTTACAGGCCGGGAATGCCGCTGAGATGCACGAATCTATGGCGCAGCCGCCAGTGGCTGATGAGCGACCAGCACCGCAGCTGTTGCCGCGCGGAACTGAACTGGCCGACGCTTTTGAAATGGATATCTGTGACTGTCGTTCCTGTGAGGCAAACCGCTGAAAACGATTTCAAAAAAAATACCCGGCGGGATGGCCGGGTAAAAATTTCAATTCGTTACACCAGGGAATTCTTAACACCCTTGCAGACTACGCCTTCCCTTTTTTAAGACAAGTCTCTGCTATGCACATTTCTGCAACGAAACGGTGAATAAGGCGGCATATGTTACCGAAAACACCGCAGCAGACAGCGACTTAGCCGCTGCACACTTCATGCATTCCGCCGATCCACAACGTTTCGATTTAAGATTATTCCTGGATTTATCCGGCGGGCGCTTAAGAAAAAAGTGTGAGCCATATTCAACTATAATATTGAAAAATCGCCGCTTTAGCCGTGCTGACAGGAGCTGACCGATGCCCGATCTTCAACAGCCGTTAATGATTATTACCGATCTCGATGGTTCGCTGCTCGACCACCACAGCTATCGCTGGGATGCCGCCACGCCGTGGCTGACCACCCTGAAACAACATGACGTCCCGCTGGTGATCTGTTCCAGCAAAACGGCAGCCGAAATTATCCCGCTACAGAAGAGGCTCGGCATTGCCGGTGCGCCGTTTATTGCGGAAAACGGCGCAGTGGTCCAGAGCGGGGAGCAGCGAACTCATCTGCCCGACAATAGCCTGACCTATGAGGCGATCTGTAGCCGGCTGGCGGCGCTGCAGACGCAGTACCGGTTTACCGGCTTTCATGACTTTACCGATCAGGCGGTCTCATCGATGACCGGCCTGAGTGAAGCGGATGCCGCCCTGTCACGCCAGCGCGATGCTTCTGAAGTGGTGGTCTGGCGCGACAGTGACGAGGCTTTTGACCGTTTCCGCGCCGCGCTGACCGCTGAAGGACTGGCGCTGGCCCAGGGCGGCCGGTTCTGGCACGTAATGCCAGCCGGCAGCGGCAAAGGCGAGGCGGTGCGCTGGCTACTGGCACAACAGTCTGGTTCCGCCTTTACCACTATCGGACTGGGCGACGGGCCTAACGACGCGCCGATGCTGGACGCGGTCGACTACGCCGTCGTGATTAAAGGCTACAGTAAAACACCGGTCACCCTCAGCCGGACCGATCAGCAGCAGGTCTACCATACGGCGCACTATGGCCCTGAAGGCTGGCGTGAAGGGCTGGACTACTTTTTGACTCAACCTCTGTAAGCTGCCCACGGGCATTAAAAGGATGGTGCGATGAGTGATTTTTTTCAGAACGGCGTTATTACCAATTTTCATAATCTCACCCACCGCAGCGTGGAATCACTGGAAAAGGAGATGGTGCGCTTTGCCCGCAAACGCAAGATGGGGCTGATCCTGCCCTCGCTGTTTTCTGAACTGGAAGGACCGGCGCTGACTAAGATTGTCGATGAGCTGGCGAAGGTGCCGTACCTTGATGAGATCGTGATTGGCCTCGATCGCGCTGACCGCGATCAGTTTCTGTTTGCCCGCGAGTTTTTCTCACGCCTGCCGCAGCGGCACCGCATTCTGTGGAATGACGGCCCACGTCTCAAGGCGATTGATGCCGAGCTGGATAAAGAAGGCTTATCGCCTACTAATCCAGGCAAGGGACGCAACGTCTGGTTCTGCACCGGCTATACGCTGGCTTCTGACCGCACCAGCTGCGTCGCGCTGCATGACTGCGATATCGTCACCTATGAGCGCGGCATGCTGGCTCGCCTGCTCTATCCGGTGGCTAATCCGGCGTTTCAGTATGAATTCTGCAAGGGCTTCTATGCCCGCGTCGCCGACGGGAAGCTGAACGGCCGCGTCGGGCGTCTGCTGGTCGGTCCGCTGCTGCGTTCGCTGCAAAAAGTCTATGGCCATTCGGAATACCTCGATTATCTCTCCAGCTTCCGTTATCCACTGTCGGGTGAGTTTGCGATGCGCACGCACGTGCTGAACGGCATCAAAATTCCGGGCGACTGGGGTCTGGAAATTGGCGTGCTTTCAGAGATCTATCGCAATTACACCACCCGTCAGTCCTGTCAGGTGGAAATTGCCGATAACTATGACCACAAGCATCAGCCGCTGGCGGAGGAGGATGGTACCGGCGGGCTGAAACGCATGAGTAGCGACATCGTGCAGTCGCTGCTGCGCAAGCTGGCCACCATGGGCGTGCCGCTGACCAGCGACTCGTTCCGGGTATTGAAAGCCACCTACTACCGTAATGCGCTGGATATGATGGAGATCTACAACCACGAGGCGGCGATGAACGGGCTGAAGTTTGATCAGCACGTCGAGGAAGCCGCGGTGGAAATGTTTACCCAGTCGATTCTGGAAGCCGGTCAGGCATTTATTGAACGACCAAACGATAAGCCGTTTATTCCGAGCTGGAGTCGGGTGCAGTCAGCTTTCCCGGATATTCTGCAGCGCATCTATCAGGCGGTAGAAGAGGATAACGACGGCAACGTCTGAGGAGAACCAGGCACAGGGAGTGTGCCGGAAAAGGTAAAGGGAATGCGGTAAAGCGGGGCCTGTCAGATCTCGCGACCTACAGGCCTGATCGCAGGCCGCTTAACTGGCAAGCTGTCGGGCGGGATTTGAGGCGCTAAGCTCTTCGCTGCGAAATGCTTCACGACGTACCGCGTAGCCATCATACCAGCGACACTCGACCATTCCGCTGGCGTAGCCGGTCACCACCATCGTCTGTCCGTCTTTCTTGTGCTGAACTTCTTCACTGATTGCAAAAACCATGTTGCGCCCTCCTCATTGACCCTGTGGTTTGATTATTTTCTTTATAGCAGTCAAAAAAGGTTTCTGCCTGTTAAGGCACGCAAATAAGCGGCAAATTCAGAATTAAGCAGTTGGATATGTTGAAAATAAAAAAAGCGGATAATAATTATTATCCGCTTTGAATGGGGTTCAGGCTGGAATCAGATTTTGCAGCCTTCGCAATCCGCTTCGTCGCTCAGATCGTCCGGCACTTCGCTGGCCTTTTTCTCTGCTTTCGCTTCAGCCTGCTCAAGTTGCGCGTCGATATCAAATTCAAACATGTCGTCGTTCATCGTCATTCTCCTGACCGTAATTACAGTGCGCTTTATACCGATTTCCCGCGCAGTTTGGCAATAAGGTTCACCACTAACAGCACGATCGACCCAATGATAAAACCGAGCACCAGATTGGCGCCGTTGCTCAGCAGCATGGCGATCCAGCCGCTGAAACCGCTGCTGACTTCTTCAATCAGATGATGCAGCGGCGCAATGCCATGTACCACAATGCCGCCGCCGACCAGGAACATCGCAATGGTGCCAACCACGGACAGAATCTTCATCAGCCACGGTGCCGCTGCCAGCAACACGCTGCCGATGCCCTGAGCGATAGGTGAGGACTTCTCGCGCAGCCAGAAGCCGAGGTCGTCGATTTTAACAATCGCCGCCACAATGCCGTAAACGCCAATGGTGACCAGAATGGCGATGCCCGCCAGAATAATCACCTGATTGAGCAGCGGCGATTCCGACACGATCCCCAGGGTGATGGCCACAATCTCTGCTGACAGAATAAAGTCGGTGCGCACCGCGCCTTTAATCTTCTTCTTTTCAAACTCCGCCGCATCCTGCTTTGCCAGCGACTCGAGGCGCTGCTGACGCGCTTCCGGCGATTTATGCTGCTTGTCGTGTTGCAGACTGTGCATCACTTTTTCCACGCCTTCGTAGCAGAGATAAGCGCCGCCGATCATCAGCAGCGGCGTAATCAGCCACGGTGCGAAAGCGGAAATAATCAGCGCCAGCGGCACCAGGATCAGTTTGTTCAGAAACGATCCTTTGGCGACGCCCCATACCACCGGCAGTTCGCGGTTGGCTTTTACGCCGGTCACCTGCTGGGCATTCAGCGACAGATCGTCACCCAGTACACCAGCGGTTTTTTTCGCCGCCACTTTCCCCATGACGGAAATATCGTCCAGAAGTGTTGCAATATCATCAAGTAAAGTCAGTAAGCTGGTTCCCGCCAAAATCGTATCCTTAGTCTGGTTCGTTATGTTGACAACATGGGCAGCGCTCGATTTCCGTCACCGTCATCTCGGCGATGCCCTCACAATCCCACTCTACCCGCACCGCTTCACCCGCCGCGCCTTCAGCATGTAAATACTTACTGACCGGGCTTTCTGTCATGCCGGTGATCTCTTCCGTGGCGATCAGCCTGTCGCCGAGGTAAACACGCGCGGTCGCTTTGGTGTTCACCATGCGCTCGTCGCGCAGCTGGTAGAGGCGTTTAACCGTCAGTTTAATGCTGCTCATGTCAGGCTCCTGGCCACGGAGAAAGCGCAGATCTAACCAATTATGTTGCTGATTAGCAAGGCTCACTCTTCGCGATAATGATGAATACCCTGATGGTCAATCTCGGCACTCTGCGTCATTGCCAGCAGCCACTCTTCCAGCCGCTCCAGCAGATCGCCATCCGCCAGCCGCAGTTTGCCGCGCAGGGCGCACTCCCAGATGATCAGGACCTTCCAGCCGCTCTCCTGTAGCTGACGCACATAACGCCGGTCACGTTCGACATTGCTGTTGATCTTGCCGGTCCAGAATTCGGTACGGGTGGCCGGCAGTTTGAAAAGATAGCAGTGATGCCGATGCCAGAAGCAGCCGTGCACAAAAATAATTGCCTGCTGCTCCAGCAGTACAAAATCGGGTCGGCCCGGTAGATTTTTATCCTGTACCCGATAGCTGAATCCGCGATCCTTCAGCAACAGCGCCACACGCTGCTCAATAGCAGTATCCTGCGCGCGAATGGCACGCATATTTTTGCTGCGTGTTTCGCTGGAGTGAACGTCAGCCATAAATTCTCCTTTTTTGCTGGTCCTTCAACTTTAGCCTGCGCCACGAAAAGCGAAAGCAGCAGAGGCTCGCTATCAGATTGCTGCCGTAAAAAATGTCCTTCCGGCCAATCGGTCCGGTGGCACACGCCGCCAATTTCCTCGCTGCGTCAGGAGTGATAGCATAGGCGGCTCACTGTTAAGGAAAAACGCATGCACCCCGCCGCCATTGCTGAACCACTCTCTGCTGCTCTTTCACCGTCTGATGCGTCTCAACTGTTACAGCAAGTGCTCGACATCTATTCGGTCCGGGATGTGACCACCCGACTGCACCAGGCCGGCTTTCTCAACTGGACGCCTGGGTTGCTCAACCGGGTACGCCAGGGCAAAAGCGCGCTGCCGCCGCTGTGTGACGCTGAACTGGCGCTGCTGCAGGACCTGCTGCCAAGCCGGCCGGCTCATTATGACGCGCCTGAGTTTCGCTTTATCGATCTGTTCGCCGGTATTGGCGGCATTCGTAAAGGCTTTGAGGCCATCGGCGGCAAATGCGTATTCACCAGCGAGTGGAATAAAGAAGCGGTCCGCACCTATAAGGCCAATCACTATAGCGACCCGCTGGAACATCACTTCAACACCGATATCCGCCAGGTAACGCAGCCGGAAGGCCTCAGCGATGATGCCGACATTTACCGCGCGATTGATGCGGCGATCCCCGATCATCAGGTGCTGCTGGCCGGTTTCCCCTGCCAGCCATTTTCGCTGGCCGGCGTCAGCAAGAAAAATGCGCTGGGCCGCGCGCACGGTTTTGAGTGCCAGGTTCAGGGCACGCTCTTTTTCGATGTCGCCCGCATTCTGGCGGCGAAAAAGCCACCGTTCTTCGTGCTGGAAAATGTGAAAAACCTCAAGAGCCACGATAAGGGCCGGACCTTCGCCATTATCATGGAGACGCTGGATGAGCTGGGCTATGAAGTGGCCGATGCCGTCGCCAGCGGCCCGGATGCGAAGGTCATTGATGCGCGCCATTTTCTGCCGCAGCACCGCGAACGCATCGTGCTGGTTGGCATCCGCCGCGATATCAAAGGCTGTCAGGATTTCACCCTGCGCGATATCAAAAAGTTCTTCCCGCCGCAGGTGCCGAGCCTGCAAAGCCTGCTGGAACCGCAGCCAGATGAGAAATATATTCTGTCACCGGTGCTGTGGCGCTATCTCTACCAGTACGCCAAAAAGCACAAGGCTAAAGGCAACGGCTTCGGCTTCGGGCTTAACGATCCGCGTAATCCCGACTGCTGCGTGCGTACTCTGTCGGCACGTTACTACAAGGATGGTTCGGAAATTCTGATCGATCGCGGCTGGGATAGCGCACTGGGCGAAGCAGAGTTTCATCATCCGGCCAATATGGCGCGCCGTCCGCGCCGACTCTCACCGCGCGAGTGCGCCCGCCTGATGGGCTTCGACGTACCGGGCAGTGAACCGTTCCGTATCCCGGTGTCGGACACCCAGGCATATAAGCAATTTGGTAACTCGGTGGTGGTGCCGGTATTTGCGGCGGTCGCTCAGCTTTTGCTGCCCCATATTCGTCAGTTACGCGCTGATTAAGGTGCGCGGTTTCCGTTAAGAAAACCGATTCTGCTGTTCTGCCGTCATCCGGCCGGATTGTCACAAAGATGTCACGTAACCCCTTAATACTGCGCTTTTTCTTATTTCGGGTTGCGTGATGTCACTGCTTACTTTATTGCCGCTGCGCGGTCGTAATCGCCGGTTTTCCCTTACGCTGCCGGGCTGGCTGACCAGCCTGCGTGGCCATTTCATTCTGTTCGTGGTGCTGTTCTGCCTGCTGCAATCGGCCGGTATTGTGCTGCTGACCGCCCAGGTTAGCCAGGCGCAGCGCAGCCTGGCGCAGACCCATGATCTGCGCGAGCGGCTGGCTCTGCTCGATCGCGCCCGCATCGAACTGCTGACCGCCAGTGATAACAGTCATCGGGCGGGAATTTATCTGATGCAGGACCAGCAGAGCGGATCGGTCGACAGCTGGAAAAGCCTGGCGGAGAGTGCGAACGCCTCGCTGAGCGAGGCCGAACGGCTGTTCAGCCGCTACCAGGCTGCGCCTGACAGTGCGCTGCAACAGAGCTTTATTCTGCTGAGCCAGGGACTAACCGAGCAGCTTAAGGGGCTGGCCGCCAGCAGCACCGACGTCTTTTTTATGGTGCCAATGCAAGCCTACCAGCAGCAGTTTAACGATGCCTGGTTCGGCGAGATCAGCCAGGCGAATCGCCAGCTGGCCGCCGTCAATCGCAGTTCGCTGGCGAGCTTAACCGGCACCCGCAATGTGTCGCTGCTGGTGACCGGGCTGCTGTCCGGACTGCTGGTGGCGGGCGGCGTGCTGCTGCTGCGCGGGGTGATTACGCCATTGCAGCAGGCCAGTCGCCAGCTACAGGCTATCGCCACCGGCGATCTGCTGGCGTCTGCCGCCCCACTCCGCAGGCAGTCGCGTGAGACGTTACAGCTGTTCAATGCGATGGATGAGATGCGCCAGGGCCTGCGCCACATCATTCATGAGATTGACGTAGTGGCCGTCAGCGTGGCCGCCGCTGCGGGCGAGATGCAGCACGCTAACCAGCAGGCGCGCAAGCAGCATCAGGCGCAGAATGCCAGCTTCAGTCATCTGTCACAGCGTCTGCATCGGGTCTCTGAAGAGGTGGAGAACAGCACCCGCTTCTCGCTGCAGGCCACCGATCAGGCGCAATCCGCCGACCGCTTAATGCAGCAGTGCGCCGGTCAGGTCGATCAGATGGAAAGTCAGATGCGGCACATCGTGCAGGCTTCGGGTGACATTGCCGGCATAGTCGATTTGCTGGATAGCCTGTCGCTGCAGACCCGCCTGCTGGCCCTGAACGCCGCCATTGAATCGGCGCACGCTGGCATCTATGGCCGCAGCTTCTCGGTGGTGGCAAAAGAGATTGGCTTACTTTCGACCAAAAGCGGTCACTCGACGCGCCAGATTGATCAGCTAATCCAGCATACCCGACACCATGTTGATAGTGGCTTCAGCAAAGTGAAATCGCTGGAAACGCTGTTCGGGCAGATCGGACAGGCGGTCAGCGCAGTAGTGACGCGACTGAATGAGCTGCAACACAACGCCAGCGCGCAAAGCGCCCGGGTGTCGCACATTGCCGCCGAGGTGGAGGCGCTCAATCAGCAGTTACAGGCCAGTGAAGGATTAAGTGTGCAGCAGAGCAACGCGGCAGATGCGCTGCACCAGCAGGCCAGCCGGCTGGCGCAGACGGTGCAGCAGTTTCGCCACGGCGGTGAGGCGGGATAAAGTAAAAAAAACCCGTCAGGCGACGGGTTTGCATTTACTTCTTCTTCTTGCCCTGCTTCTTCAGCAGCAGGCGAATCTGTTTCACTTCCGCACTGGTCAGCCCGTCGGGTGACGCTTCGGTCAGATCCTGATTATCAATCGCCGGATGCGGATGCGTTTCCAGACTAGCCTGCAAACGCTGCACAATTTCCTGGCTCATCGAAATCTGGTTCTCCAGCGCCAACTGTTTAATATTTTCTTTCAGTGCGGGATCAATTTTAATCGTCAAATTAACGGTTTCGGTCATGGTGCTGCTCCTTTTTGTTATTGCTTCCACGCTACCGGATGACCGTTTCGATTAACATACTGTCACAAAAATTTAATATTCGGTCCGTAATGGCGTGAAGTCCCGCAGCACGCCTTCGTCCATCCCGGTCAGATTGCCCTGCAACTCCGCATACAGCTTGGCCATATAGCGCACCAGGAAGTCAGCATTATGTTCCGCCAGCATCCGCCCGGTCTCGGTGTGCATGGTTTCCGGCAGCCGCAGCAGCTTCTTCTGGAAGTGATCCAGCGTCCATTTCACATCATTCAGCTCGCGATCTTTTCCCAGCGGATCGGCACTGTCGAACAGCGGACGATTCAATGCCCCGGCGGTATAGAACACCCGCGCCAGGCCAATGGCACCGAGCGACTCCAGCCGGTCGGCATCCTGAACGATTTTGGCTTCCAGCGTCTGCGGCGGGATGCCGGCGCTGAAACTGTGGGTTTTAACGGCGTGCATTACCGCCTCAATCAGCTCTGCCGGGAAGTCGGTAAAATCCTGTTGCAGAATACGCTGCGTTTCCGTGGCGGCGTAGGTCGAAGCCAGATGGCGTTCAGGGTGATTTTTCGGCAGGTTGACCACATCGTGAAAATAGCAGGCGGTTAACACCACCAGCGGATTGGCGGCGCTGCCTGCCATGATCCGTTGTGCGCTCATCCATACGCGGCGTAAGTGCGCAATATCATGGGCGCCGTCATCGTGGATCCAGTTGGCCTGAAACCAGCTTTCATAGCGAGATTGCCAGAGTGTGAGTGACATAATTTATCTCCCTGTAGTATTCAATCGCAAAACTGCGTCGCGATCGGTGCGCAAACGGCAAGCCATCATAGCGACTGGCTAATGACACTTTTCTTTCAGTGCTGAGGAAAAGAGCAGCGCTGCCAGGGTTTTCCGGCAGGAAAATGAGATCTGGATCATTTTTATAGCATCTCTTATACAAAATAACCGCAATTTCAGCGCTTTTCGGGCTTTCCTTATCGGATCGTCGCTAAGCGAATTAGTTTAATGGGTGTAATGTTTGTTCCAGCAGAAAAAAATCTGGCTGGCCGTATTGCGCGCGATCAAATTCCTTAAATAACGGAAAAACTGTCAATAATCACAGGTGAACAATTCCGAAAAGGTTCCTATTTTTACCGTTATAACGTACTGTATCCGGGCTATTCAGCGCTTTATGGACGTTGCATGATAAGCTTTGGTGCGGTTTTTGCATTTTGAGGTTTTTTAACACCAAAAGCGGCCATTGTCGCCTGAAGACCCATCGACAAATTATTAAGCAAAATGATTTATACCCTTTATGATAATCCTCTGAAGTGCAGCAAGGGGATGTTTACAGCAGTAACCGGGTTCTACTAATAAAAAGAGGTAATCCATGAAAGAACGGCCGATTCTTTTTTCCGAACAGCGTGTTCGTGCCCTGTTGGTTGGCCAGCAAACGCAAACCCGGCGCATTAT
>Ga0308156_1000807_pt1 | contig 48459 bp, 54 predicted proteins | sample PhyAR2_FD_201041 | JGI IMG/M metagenome (GOLD analysis project Ga0308156, IMG submission 201041) | Phyllosphere microbial communities from UC Gill Tract Community Farm, Albany, California, United States - DLSL A.R2 | ecosystem: Host-associated > Plants > Phyllosphere > Unclassified | place: USA... | reverse complement strand
ATTGCTGCTCTAGGCTTGCCTGCGTCTAAAGCGGTCCAATACACAAACTGACCAGGCTTTAGCGTATTATTATGATAGGCTCTGGCACGATCATCCATGATCGCAATCGTTTTGTTCCCAAAACTGTCAATTTGTGTACTCCTAAATTCTTTAACCGCTCGTGTGTTGTCCCATGAAGCGCCTTGATTTGGATCATTATCAAATGCCCCATACCCAAATATATTCGCTTTTGGGAACTCTTGGGCCACACCTGCTGTCCCAAAAGAGGATTCCATTTGCGCAAAAGCAACCAACATTCGTACATCGATTCCTGATAGAGTTTGTAAACGAAGAAATTCTTTTCCAGTGGCTCGATCATCGACCGTATATCCTTCATTCTTGATAAAATCATCTATTTGTTTCGCTGTAATCCCATATCGTTGGGCAAGAAGTGACGAATGATACGCATCCTTTCCGTCCCAATGCTTCACGTAAATAGATCCACTATCTGAAGCAGAAGAGGATCCAGAGCTAAACATCAATAACACACCCATAAATAATAATAGAAGAAATCCCAATAAAGCACCGATCCAGCCAATTGGGTTACTAGTTGCTGCGAGACTAATCGCTTTACTTACACCTTGAACAACTGTCTTTTTGATTGTTGCACCAATCTGAGAGGTTGTTCTTTGCTTCATTGATTTTTTAAGTGCTTTACTGGCTAACTTTTTTGCTGCTCTTCCTTCTTTTCCAGCTGAAAAACGTAAGTTTTCCAATTTTCCTTGTGTCACAGATTTAGAGAATTTCTCATTTTTTGTCACAAAACCACGTGTTTTCTTCGCTGTCTTAAACAATCTATTGCTGTTTTTAGCCGTGCCTCGGAACTTATCTAACCCTTCATTCTCTTCATCTTGATTTAGGGCTGAAAAACTTTTATCTAAAAATTGTTTTGTACTACTTTTAGCTATACTAGACGAAATAGAGGGCGTTTTAGGCTTATTTTTAAATGCTTCAGTCTTTTTAGCTTCTTTTTTCTTTTGGAATCTTTGCTGCTTTTTTTTGTTGGTTGCTTCAGCTGAAGAATCTTTCTGTGATTGTTTTTTTGACACTACTTTTTTTTCATCAAAAGAAGAATGATCCTTCTTCAAACCATTCTTCTGCTTGTTTTTTTTCTCATTAGTTATAATTGTTTTTTGATTGGTAGAACCATATGCAGCTTTCTCATTCAATTTAGCAATGGTTCCGGCACGAATTTTTAAGGATTTAGACTCTCCCTTAAAGCCTGATCCTTGTTTTTTGGCAAGTTTAAACCGCTCTTTGGACTTTACGTGAACTTTCATAACTTGTATCCATCAATTCAAATAGTTTTGTATTTTTTGGAATCAGATTTGAGAAGGGAATCACCTGTCCGCCTGCAATAATCAGCCCTGTTCCTGCTTTATTCTTTTGTAAATAATTAGATTCTTTTTCTGTTAACTTAAATCGTTCTACCAATGCATCAAGAACTTCCCCTTTTTGCTCTAGTAGAATAAGAAAGTCTGAGTTAAACATAATAGACCGGCCTTCCAATGTAGAAAGCATGGTTTCTGCTGATTGAGTCATAAACGTTGGACAGCCATTGTATTTACGGATACGAGAATATATTTCTGCGGCTTGTGTTCGTAACACTTCAGGTTGAGACGGATTGATAATTACCTGGAACTCATCAATATACACACGTGTTTCGATCCCTCTAGCACGGTTTTCTACTACTTTATTCCACACACGGTCCAAGATTGCCAAATAGCCAAATGTCGCCATTTCATTTTTTAGCAAGTACATATCATAGATTGTAAAATTACTATTAACGTTGATCGTTGATTCTTTGGCAAACATATTTAATGAACCCGTGATATACAAACCTAATGCCTTCGCAAGTTTCTGCGCTTCATCACTGGTATCACGTTTCAGCACTTCATTCCATTCTTGTAATGTTGGATTTTTGAACTCTCTGAACGTTTGTTGTGTGACATCATCAATAATCGTTCGTTCTGTAGCTGACGTGTGGCCAACCAGGTGTGCGATCAAACTAATCAAGAAATTAGATTTGATTGCCACAGGATTGTCCCCTGCTTCCATGTACTTCTCGTCCGCAAGTTCTAGAATATTAATGGACGTACCACTACCAGGAGCCACTGTCACGACTTCGCCGTCCAATTCATCCGCTAAGTGGATATACTCCCGTTCCATATCCAAAATAATGATCTCTGTCTCTGGCTTTTTCAATCGTATAGGGATAATTTCATCTTTTGCTGCAAATGATTTCCCCCCACCAGAAACAGCCATAATACCACCATTGGCATTTTTTAACGCATCACCCATTCGATCGATCACAACATTATTTTTGGATAAAAGATTGACTCCATAGTAAATCCCCCCCTTATGCTGCATATCCTGACTGGTAAAAGGAGAATTAATTGAAAGGTTCGGTGTGATCAAGTCACGTAGAAACGTTCGTTCAAACCCTAAGTAATTCTTCCCAAATGGTAAACTAGCATTTAACGCTTGTTCTTGCGTCAAATAAAGTGGCTCAAATACTGCACCGAATTTTTCTCCTACAGCCTTTACTTTATCAATTTGGTGATAGAGTTCTTCCCTTGAAGAATCCCACACATAGACTAAAAAAGTGGAAGAAAACTGTTTATCGCCAGTTTCTTCCACAAATTCGATTTGTTCATCCACGTCTTCTTTTAGTTCTTTTACCGTTCTAGCAATGTGTTTCGTAGAGTATCCTCGTTCACTTGCTTTCATTTCACGTTTGATTACATCCGTTTCAAGATCAGTCGCTTCATCACGAAGCTTTTTATTGGTTGTTGCGACAGAATACGGTGATCCGTGAATGGTGATCACCATTTGAGCCTCTGCTTCCGTCAATTCTTTACACATTTTATCTGATAAATTCTTAGGAAAGTCTCTTAAGTACAGAACTTGCCCATAATGTTCATCCATTTGAAAATCAATTTTTCCTGGCTGATTAAATTCCAGTAGCCCTGGAGCGATTAAGTCTTTCGTTGTACGTCTGGTCTGTTCAATTGCGTGATAGTTACCGTATAACGGCTTTCCAGGTCTTAGGATCTTATTTATCGTTCTCAACCGCTCCATACCGTCTTGTTCCTCAAACGTAGCTCTTACTGAAGAAAGCTCATCTTCAAAATCCTCACTTATGTTCAACAAGCGTTTATTTGCGTTCCGAATAGTCGTTGCTTGTGTTGATAATGTAATGAAACGTTCCACTTTCCAATTGTTTCGTCCCATATCATAATTATCTTCTAGGATTTGATTTAATTCCTTGCGCAATACATCGGCTTTATCATTCTGCATAGGATAAGCCATTTCTTTCATGTATTCCCCTTTAGGATTCTTCGTAACCAATAAAGAGAGTTGGAAATGATCCTTATCTGATAACAAATTGAGTGCCTGCGTGTATTGGGACAGAATATTTTTTTGTTGGTCTAAATGAGCCGCTGTATAATTGATAGCGCCCAATGTATAGGTCTTAGAAAAGGTATTCTCAACTACATGCATCAAACCATCTTCAAATAACTCTGAGTAAAACAACGAATCTTGTGTACTAGCGACTGGAATATTTGGTTTTATTTCTTTTTGTTTCTTTGAACGCTTTAGTTTTCTTAAAATCTTTTGGCTCATATTTTTTGTTCCTTTCTCCTTCTTTTTTGTAGGTTCTTGTTTGAATCGTTGTATTAAATTTAAAGTAAAGCTTCAGCCAAGTAAAAAAACTCATACCATGCGGCCGAAACAAGGCTATACCAGCAAGCAAACCCAATACAGGGAAAAACGTCACTCGTACGATCCAAACAGGAATGACTTGAAAAACTGCATTCAAAATGTCTAGAATCAAAAAACTTGATATGCCTAGAATCAGCAGCCATTGTGGTCCAGTTAGTCCGGCAGTGACAGACTCTCTCTTTGAGGTGTCTTTAAATACTTTAATTTCCATTTCCTCACACTCCAAACAATTCTGACGATTTTTTATGTGTTTGCCATAGTACGATAATGAAGACTATCGCTAAAATTAGGTTCTTGAAAAATTGGACATCCATACTAACATCAAGCGAATTTCCTAACCCCGTCAAATCCAACGTAATTTTCGATAAAAAGTTATATACGCCAAATACCACCATGATCACAGCAGGTTGAAAGGCGTAGGCTAATACTTTCTTGAGATACGTCTTTCCAATATGATCATGTTCCTCAGAAGAAAATGAAGCCATTGGAATTGGCATAACGGCCAACATCACATATAGTTGGAAGAATCGCAACATGACGATTACCCACACCATAATAAATGCCACCAATGTTACTAATGAGCCAATGATCATTAATAAAAGTACCAAGACGGCTTTTTTCAAAGCAGCAGTAGGGTTCATTAATGCACCGATTAAATCTCCAAGAATGGAAAGGGCATCTGTAGAGACTTCCACTGCGGGAAGGCTCAAAACATCAAAAGCACCATTTGCACTTTGAGAAATCAAATTCGCAAAACCGATTCCCATCAACAAAATAAAGTGCAAGATAACACTCGATAAGCCGACCATTCCTGCACCTAATGCAGCACGAAAAGCCAGACCTTGAAACATTTTCAAGGTCACAGTGCCACCATTTGAAGCATTGGCTTTTTCAAACATTTTAGCGATATCTAACACTAACAAGATTCCTACCATATAAAGACCAACAGATAACGTTGCACTGGAGACAATATTATTGACCCAATTCAATGTGCTTTGAGAATATTGGCCCATACTTTGTGTTAGAGTTTGAACTAAATCCATCAAAAATCCTCCTTTCGTTTTCTTTCACAGCATTACGCTCCTGGAGGATTTGAAAATACGCCTGCAATCATTGACCCAGCCCCAATAGCCATCAGTAACACACCACCAACTACCAACCATGAACCCTCCATTTTTCCTTGTGAGTCACCAGACCGTCCAGATTGAGTTAGTTGTACAATGCCCCAAACCGCCATCAGTAATCCACCACCAGCAATAAACCATTGAATACTTTGTGCAATGGTTGTTCCGGCATCATTTGCATTTGTTCTTGCTCCAACGACCATCGTTGTTTTTAGCGCTAAGTCATGTAAAAATACTTTCATCATTTATTCTCCATTCATAGTTGTTTTATTTGTTTGTTTTGTTGCTTATGCAGCCCAATCAATATCTAGGACTAATGGCTCCGAAGACGATTCTTTTTTGATATTGGCTTCAAACATTTCTAGACTATTACGGTATCGTTTGATCTCATACCAATTTGGATCCCCTTCTTTATGCCCGAATTCCTTTGCTTTCGGGTGTTTCATGTAGTTATATTTTGGTACTTTAAACATTGGTACAGAAGCAATTTTGACCAGTGAATGAAGTCGATCAAGTTCTCCAACTTCACTAACTGTAATAACTTCTCTTCCATGTGGCTTGCTTCGTGTAAAGCCTCCTCGTTCACGTTCCTTGATATAGATAGTCTTCTTTCCTCCCGTTTCCGAGAAGAGTTTCTGTGTCTCTGGTTCCGTTGATCCGGATAGATACACCCAGGAATCACAGTTACCAAAAAAGGACTTCCAGCTATCTTTGTACATTCTTATGATCTGATTGACATTTTGAAGCATGATTGTAATACTCATTTGTCTACTACGGAAAACAGATAATGCTTGTTCTATATTCGGTACTTTACCTAAGTTGGCGAATTCATCCATTAAAAATTGGATTGGAACGGTGGCTTTTCCGCCGAGTTCATTATCGATTTTATGTTCCAATGTTCGGAACGCTAGTAAGAAAATCAATAATGGTAGGAAATTGAATGTATCGTCCATATCTGGAATCTTTAAGAAAACAGCTGTCTTTTCATCGACCCATTTTTCGATTTCTAAATTATCATCCTTGATAAAGTCACGAACTTGCGCTAAATCAAACAATGAGAAACGTGTGATTGTAATAGCAAGTACACTGTCACGTGTTTTTCCTTCAAAGTTTCTAAGGAAATTCTGCCATTGCAGATACGCATAGTTGTCTGTTCCGAATTCTTCCGCAAAGTTTTTGAACATAAACTCTAACGGGCTTTCTACGTCTTTGTTTTCCCGTTTTAATAGTCTGATCAAGGTACCAATCTGATCAAGGCTAGGCATGACACCATCACCTTTAATCGTATCTGTTCCACGATACCGATAGTACAGATAAGCGAACAGGGCAGTGATAAGCATTTCTTCCGATCGATCCCAAAACGGTTCCCCTTTTTTCTCATGGTCCGCATTTGTTGCTTCAATCAATGCGTTGATCACTTTCTTCAACGTGATTTCATCATTCACATAAGCAAATGGATTAAAGTGATCTGTATTTGTTAACGTATCAAAATCAACCACTTTTATTTTGTATCCGTCTCTTTCAAGCATTTTGCCCACTCTATGAACTGTTTGGCCCTTTGGATCTGTCAAAACAAAACTGGAATTCATTTGAGCAATATTAGACATGATATAAGACGTTGTTTTCCATGCACCGGATCCACCGACTACGATCACATTATTATTCCGATTTAAGCGAGGATTCTTTCCTTCATAGAAGTTTTTGTAACAGCCTTCACCTAGAATCAAGTTATCGGAAAACTTTTTTTTGTTCCTGAACTTTTTCATTTCTTTTCGAGTACCCCAACGCCCGGTCCCGTATTCCTGTCCTGGCTGATACTCTCGTGTATCTCTCATTAAGTAAGCCAATGAAGCAACACCCAAAACAGCCCCACAAACAAGCAGTGGGGTGGATTCCATTGAAAAATGAAATGGATTATAGGCAATGTCTTGCGGCGCTTGTATAGCTGCTAATATCCGTTCTGCTTCAGGTGCATTTATTGCAAGTTCAGCAGCACGATTGGCTACAAAACCACTTATTCCCCCTACAACAGCATAGGGTGCAAAAGATTGTTTGTTCCTCATAGCTCTATCCCGTCTTTCACATCATCAAACAAGGATAGTTTCTCCATTGTCTCTTTTGACGTTTCTGAAGCTTTGTCCGGCAAGTTGGGATTTGCTGCTTCTTTTGTTTCTTTCACGGCTTCTTGTTTTTCTTTCGTTTGTTCGATTGCTTTTTTCATTAATGCTTCAAACGTAGGCTTTGTGACGGTATCAGGATCATTAAGAATTGTTTCCAACGTCCGATCAATCGCACGTGCAGCAATATTGGCATCTTTTGCAAAAAAATGAAGCTCCTTCGTTAGATCAGGAAGCTCCTTTATGTGGAATTGAAGACCATATTCAGTCATCATATTTTTTAATTGCTCAAGATTCATATCTTTATTCAATATCTGAGGTTCTGCCAGCATTTTATTATTTGAAATCAAAAACTCATAATCCTTTTCGCCAGTTTGTACCATAAGTTTTTTCTCACAGTCTCGAATCAATTCTAAGCGTTGATCCCTGGGCAATTCCATAAACTTAGCTTTTAGCTCTGGTGCTTCTGGAAGCCCAAGCTCTTCTCTTAGATTTTTAAATTTTTCCCAGTCATTTTCACGAGTCGTTTGATCCAGCCTTTTTTGTTCTTTTGCCTTCGCTGCTTGCTTCATCATCGACAGCATACGTACAGCTTGATAAAATTTTTGTGGAGTGTTCTTGAACATGACCTGATAGGCTTCTTGTTGTGTTTGACTCATAAAACAGCCTCCTTTCTACTCTAAAAGTCGTCAGGCAAGTGAGCAGAAATCTCTTCTTCTGAAGGCCTTTCTGTCTCGTCAGTCGGCAGCTCTCCTTCTAAATGTGCCTTAAGGACAATGAGAAGATTTGCTAAAGTCTGATCAGTCAAAGTCATTCCTTTGCCCATTTTTCCTTCAGGCGACCAAGAACGCAAGTCATAGACAGGATCCCCATCGTTATAAGAAACCTTATTCAGTTCAGTTGTCCAGCCACGTCCGTTTTTTGCTAAAATGGCAATTTCTTCTGTTTTTTCAAAAGAGAAAGCCTTTTTCTCTTCTTTCTTATTTTGACTCAAATCTAGTACCATAATTTTATTCCTCCTATATTTTCTATCAGACTAATGAATACAGCTAGTACACATATAATGCTTAAAAATGACAGAACACCATTTATTAGTAGTTTAAGTGAATCATCAGGTGACTTTGGAGTAAGTTTCTTTAAAACTGTTTTTTGCATTTCAAAATATTTTTTGGGAAATACTCCCGTACCTATCCCTACACTAATTGGTCCTATTATGAGTACAAAAATAAAAACTCTTATCAAATAAACCATAGCTTCCTCCTTTTTCATCTTAACTATTCTATTTCCAACAATTTATCAAACAATAAATAAAATTTTGTATTTGGATATTCTAAACATAATTTTAATAATGTATTTATCTGCTTGAAGGATTCAAACGGAACATTGTCCATTATAATTAGATCATAACTCTTTGATATATGTGTTTCTAAGATATTAAGTAACGAAGTGAAATTCTCTAAAACAGAAGTCTCCCATTCTGTTTTACAATATGGAATTTTCTCAATAGTATCTACAGTTAGATATTCGTTCTCACAATCACTTTCGCTTGCTAAAAGTAGTTTCTTACTAATATCAAATTCTAAAGATTGGTTGATTTGATATGTCTTTCCTGATCCTGGTTGGCCTGCTAAGATAGTAATATTGTCCGAATAATATTTTTCTATTATGAGGTTTGAGTACCCTCTTATTTCTGTTTTCATTTATGCTTCCCCCACTATTAAAAACTATCCCAATTATCTAAGCTACGTTCTTCGACAGGTATGGCCGCTAGTTGGTGAGTATAAGCGTCTACATCTATTTCAAACCTTAACTCTCTGATATACTTCAATTGTTCCTCTATATCTGAACTAAAATCACCTATACCTTGTATGTGACGCTCTTTTATTTCCTTATATAACCTACTTTCTACTGTACGAATATCCTGTAAGTTACTTTGCTTTACCGATTCGTCATAAAAGGACTCTTTCAAGATTGCCTCTTTATTTTCTGGATTCAAAAACCTTTTTTTCAATCGGTTTCTTTGTATCCAGCTTGATCCGTACAGATAAATCATGGATACTACCCCACCAAAGAGTAAAAAGTAATCTAAATAACGCACTTGGCTTCACCTCATTCAAACTAGCCGTTAAATTTTGTCATTTTTTTGATCTGTGATTAAAACTGACTTATCGTCAAGCTTCTCTGGTAATATTAAAGCATGGGCCATTCCCATTCCAGAGCGTAAAACTGGTTTATCCATAATCAAGTGATATTCATCAATAAATAACCTCTTACGGGGCTTACGGTGTTTCCATTTACGATAAGAATGTTCTTTTCGTCGTTTTCTTTCCAGTAACTCTCCAAGTGGATCAAACATAGACACATGATCAAGACGATCCAAATCTAAAACTGCAACGTCGTATCCTTGCGCTTTAATATTTTCTAACACACCAGAATGACTCATTTGATCACTCCTTCTTCAAATTTGGTCTGTACCGTCCCTTCAGGAACGACAAAAATCACTCTTTTTTCTCCGGCACCAAAAACTTTATTGAATTCTTTTTCCTTATACTGGTGTTGTTCAAGAATAATTTTAGGTGAAACAGTTCCAGGTTTTTCTTGAATATAAATATCTTCTTCAGATAAGCCCGAATACTGTTTAGATAAGGTTCTTAATTGGTAACCCTTCTCTGTTTTTACAACATATCGATAATCTGTAAAATCGTTGCTTGAAATCTGATTCAAAAATATACCGCCTGATCCTTGAAGTTCAACTTTCTCTTGTACGTTCATTGAATATAAATTTTCTTCAGATTTTGTTACCCATTCTATCGGTGCCTTTTGCTTGTATGTTTCTTTGATATGGTCGATTTCCTTTTTTTGTTTGTATATGGATAAACCACCTGTTCCACAAACTAAAAGAAATACTAAAAACAACAACTGTAACCCATCAATCCACCAAAATAGTGGATCATAAAAGAGACCTCTAACGACCAAAAAAATGGCGGCAAAGATAACAACAGAGAGAAGAACTATTAGCCACATTGGAAACAAAGGAACCTTATCTATTTCACTTAAATACTCTTGATACATTTTTTTACCACCTTTTCTACTTATCTTAAGTGCCAATTATGCATTTCTGCTTTGGCGATTCTGACATTATTCGGAACAGAGAAACGTAGTCCCCCGTTATCATGATCACAATAACGGCCACTACCTTGTACAATCGGTATACATAACCGTTTTTTTGCATGGATTAAACATATTTCAGTGTATTCTTGTAATTTCCCCTTGCCTAATAGTTGGTTTTCTCTCATTTCAATGACCTTATTTGCGTTTAATTTGATAGTTCTTAACCGTGTTTGAGTGTCGTTGTACTCTAAAATAACATCACCGTTTCTGACAGCTAAACTTTTTTTCTTTTTCTCTTCTCTAAATGCAATAACTCCCATTCATTCACCCCCTGGTACAAAAGAAGAAAAACCGTTCATTAGAACGGCTCTTCATCATTTACAATTTGCTTATTTCTTTTTGATCGAACTGTGAAAAAGATAATGCTACCTAAAACAATAACCCAACCTGCTATTTTAACAAAAATACTCGTTGGACTATCACCAGTATGAGGTAATACTTTTTCAGCCACTTTTTCTATTGGATTTTTTGGTTCTTCTTTTTTCGGATCTTGTGCTTTAGGTGTTTTATTCACACGTTTCTCTGTAATATGGTGATCTTTCGTCCCATCGGAATCTTGCCATTGCTGATCGGCAGTGTTGAGTATATCGATTCCTGGTTTAACATCCTTCTTCACGGTCATTGGCGCATCGATCTTATAAATCTGGCCTAAAGGAATTTTTTCAGTATCCACGATCGATACCTCTTCCCCTTTTGAGTTTTTCGCTTTTTTGAAGACATTCGCAGCAATCGTTAATACACCGTCTTTGTCCTCTACTTTAAAGGATTTGGTCACGTCTTCACCTTTGGCATTGTAGACTTTAACCGTTTTAGGATCAGCGGTCAAAGAAGCTTTGTCATACGTATCCACCATTTTTAATGACGTTAGTTTACTGGTTTGGTCAAACGGACGGGTATCTAACCATAATTGATAAACAAGCGTTTGTCCTGGCTTAACTTCAGTTGTGTTGATATTTTCTTTTTCGTTGTTGTCTGTCTTGTCGTTGTATGGATCTTTATTTGAGTCTTCGTAACGATCCTTCATTTCTGAATCATCATCTAAAAGTTTGTCTCCTGTTAAATCAACCTTTTCTTTCGACAAATCAAACTTATGTGGTTCAGGTTTAGGCGTTTTTGTCACGACTTCGTTGGAATCCTGTTTTAAATCATTGATTGTTTCCACGAAAGTGTTTACTACCTTATCAGAGTCTTTGAAGCGGTAGAAAGAAGCATGAATACTAAAACCTACCTCTTTATCCTTATGCTTGTTCACAACGTCTAAGAACGCTTTTTGAGCAGTAAATAAGACCTTGCCGTCCTTATCTTCTGCTTTGACGAATTCATTTGGTAATTCGTCCCCTGCTTTGTAAGTGTCAAAGTCTGTCGTTGCGTATAGTTTGAACCAGCCATTGTATCGATCAAATGTTTCATCATAATCGTCATGGATCGTCCAAGTTGTTGTGTCTTTGCGGTTTTGTTTCAAAATACTTGAATTTAACTCATAAAAGAAATCTGAATTTAATGCCACATTTTCTTCATTGATTGATTCCCCACCGTCTTCTTTTGTGACATCTTTTGTAGGTGGTGTCGGCGGTGTTGGTTCTTCTGGTGTCACAGGGTTGTTATTCAAGTGGATCGTAGACAAGCTGATTGTTGGTTTCTCAGCTGTCACACTACCAACTGTCCCTTGACTGTTTGGATTCTTTTCCGTACTGCTGTCTTGTAGTGCATATTCACGTTTAGAGAATACTGGTTTTGTTGGATCTACTTCATAACTAGCCGTGATTGTCAGACGATCTTTTTCACGATCTGTCGTCATACGAATATAAATCGGTCTGATTTTTGCACGACCTTCTGGTTCACTTTTTTCTTCCAGTACCCAATCACCATATACTAGGTTCCCAAAAGCATAGCCATCGTCACCTGTGATAGGATCAACACATGTAATCATGGTAACTGGTTCAGCAACCGTTCCCTCTAATGGAGTAGCGACAAATTCAATATCGTTGAATCCTGAAGACCCTTCATTACTTGGTAAGGTGAATTTCTTGTTTAGTTTGATTGCAGCATCGATCACACGCTCTTTTGACGTTACGTCAGACGTAACCACGTTTTCCGTTTTTTCGTCTTTGTATTTGATTTCAAAATCATGGTTGGTTGGATCAACTGTGTAGCCTTCCCCTGCATCAATTTCTTTCCACGTATATTTCCCTAATGCTAAGTTGCCAACAGAGACTTGTAAGGACGTTTTGTCTACTTTTAATGCGACAGCATCGCCAAAGTTCACTGTCTTCCCACCGACTAAGGCACTTGTTACTTTTTCACCTGTTAATAGTTTTGGTGCGGGTTTGTCACTCCATTTAACCGGATCCCCTTTTTTATGTGGAGAAGAACCTGTCGCATCATCATTGTAGAACAGCTGATAAATCGCAGACGTTAGATCTGCTTTTCCGTTTTGTGCTTTTCCAGTGTCTTGATCCACTTTTTGAAGAGTATTTTGACCGACAACAGGTTTGTTTTCTAGCTTCAGCGTTGTCGTTTCTCCTGTTTTGATTATGGTACTTTCATTTGGACGAACCGTTTGACCTGTCGCTGACCATCCTGTCGAACGTTCCACAACCGTATAATTTCCTTTCATGATTCGTTTTGATTTACCGTACCCATTTTTGTCTAGCTTGATCGTATCTAATACTTTTCCGTCTTTGTCTTTTACGTCAAAGACTAGTTTGTCAAATGAATAGTTGCTATTCCAAGGCTTGTTTCCAAAACCAGCGACGGTTTTATTGATTTCAAGGAAGCCGCCTAGAAGTTCACTGATTTTAAAAGGCGTATTGCCAAAGTGACCAGAGACAATATCCAAGTGATTTCCTGCACCGTCCATATATTTATATTGAACCCAATTACTGTTGTATTTTTTCAATACAACATAACTATTTTCTGTTAAATCTGACGAATCTTCATTTATAGCCCCATCAGAAGTTGATCGGAAGCCGTTTCCTACTTGTGTTAAAGCTGTATCGGGTGATAGAACATAACCCAATGCCCCATTAGCACCCATTTCAGCTAACTGATTTGCATCAATATCAGAATTTTTGATTGGCATCAACGTATTATTTTCTGGTAAAAGTTCACCTGTATCGCTGTTAATGAACGCTAATGTATACGAAATAGAGTCGATATAGCCTAGGAGCGTTCCGTCTGAGGATTCTCCACCTACACCTCCACCTTCTGTTTGTCCACCGCCTGTATTTGATCCCCCGCGAACGATAGACCCCCAACCTAGTGTAATCACACTATTTTGAGATTTGGCACCCATCAACACTGTTTTATACGGTGTCCCATCTGGTTCTACTGCACTGTTAATAGTAACAGCCAAAGAAATCGGAACCAATGAACCATCAGAAGTTTTAATCGCTGTACCTACATTTTGAATATAGGCTGTTTGACCTACATTTAGTTCAATTGCACTATCATTAGGTAAGAAGCCATCCGCTCCCAGTATAGTCGTTGCCGCAGAACTGATACTTGATAGCGGTTTTCCATTATAAAGCTTAGTGGACGATCCCCAAGCAGCCTGATTAATGATATAACCTGGGCTACCTGCACCTTCTAAAAGTCCTGCCAAAATATCTTGAAAAGTTTGACTGGCCATATTATCGGTTGGCGACTTAATAACGGGGGCATTATTGATTGTCCCAACTTGTGTTGCACCTTCTGGCAAGGTTAAAGCATCCGCTATTTCGTTTCCAGAAGGCGGAAGTCCTACCAATCCACCTATTAGTAACAGCACTAATCCAAACAGACTGACGAATTGTTTCATTCGCTGTTTCAGTGTACGTTTTATTCTTTTTTTCTTCATTCCTTTTCTCCTTCTGCTTAAATTGGGGAAGAACGTGCATATTTCACGTTTATTTTAAGGGGAACGAATACAAATCATATGAACCTCTCCTTTTTTGAACAAAAAAGAAGCAACCAAAATATTTCCGGTTGCTTCTTTCATTCAATTATTTTACTTAGTATTAAGGTTTAAACCACGGACTATTAGGGTCTTTCGTCGGATCACTGTTTGCTGCATCTTTTTCCGCTTGATTGCCTTGCTCTTGTGTTAGTGATCCATCTGCATTACCTCCATTAGAAGGTTGAGACGGTGCTTGTGGTGCAGGTGTGCTTCCGCCACCTGTTGAACCACCATTGCTTGCAGGTGGTGTGTAACCACCATTTGTTGGTGCTTCTGGTGCAACATAACCACCGTCATTCCCCGTATAGCCATTATCAACGGGTGCTGCTTCAGTTCCTGTTGCCCCTTGATTCCCTGAAGCCTGTGCAACAGTCGTATTATTTGCTTGTGGACTGGCTGCTTCAGATTGAGCTTTTGTCGTTTCATCCGTTTTGGTTTTATCTTCAGCAGCTTGTTTATCGATATCTGCTTTTACTTTTTCGAGTTGAGCACTCAATGCTTTTTTTGCTTTTTCATTTTTGATCTTGTCTATTTCAGCTTTAGCAGTATCATATAATTTATTGTCAGTAGAGACTACTTTCCCCTCTTTATAGACATTTGCGACCTCTACTTTGGCTTTGTCGATTTGGTTGAGTTGGTTTTCTGCATTGGCAAGTAGTTCATTGATCGTTTTATCATAGGTTTTTGTTGCGCCTTCCTTGAAGTAAGCTTTACTGACTTTTTCAACTGTTTCTCTTTTAAGATCATCCGCAATTGCTAAGTCTTTTTTTACATCAGATCCATTGATTGCCACAGCTGTTTGTGTTTGTTGGAATAAGCCGTTGATATCAACCAAAGCATTCAGTTTCGTTGTTGCGCTAGTCAGGTTGTCATTCACTGCTTTCACTTCTTGATCGTACGCAGCGTACTCTTTTTTTGAAAGGTCCTTGTCTTTTTTTATCGTGGCTACTTTTGTCACTTTTTCTTGTAAATCTGTGATTTGTTTGGCTTTAATCCCTTTTACTAAGAAGTCAGAATCTTTGGTATCATATAAAGCAGCGACCTCTTTGTTCAAGTCTTCTAATTTTTTTGTTGTTTCTTTGACCTCTTGTTTTACTTCTGAAGCTTTTACTTTTGATTGATTTTGCGTATAGGCGTATGTACCACCTGCACCTAACAAAACAACAGCAGCAATCAATCCTAATTGTTTTTTCGTTACCTTTTTCATGATAATTCCTCCGATTTTTTATTTTTAACGTATCCGTTTGCTTTTCGCCACTTTAACAAGGTATTGTTCGAAATGTGAAATTCAGCAGCTATCTGGCTTAATGAGAGGCCTTGATTAATTAACGTTTTATATTTTTGTTCATCTATTTTTTCTACTTTACTGTTTTCTCGTTGTGAATAAACTTGTCTACCTAATCTCGTTATCTGCTTGTAATGCTCTGTATCAGGTTTTTTAAACCACTCTGAATCTATGGCCAACATAAGAAGTAATTGATTCCAATTACGGTCTTTCTCTTCTTGATTCTCCATATTCTCCCTCTTTTCTACAGGACAGGAAGAGTCGAGTTGATACTACAAGCGTAAATTATTACTCACTTTTTATCAAGTGTTTTCTAAACTAATAATCTGTCTACAGCTAATATCTCAGCTGACTTGTTTTCACTGGCTAGTTCAAACAAACACTCTCTTATCGTCATTGCAGCATTCTTTACGCCACGCTCGATTGTCGGCATATCGTCTGTTGCAGTGCTTGCGAAAGAGTCTAAAAACTGTGAAGAAGTGACTTCACTAAATGACACACCTTCCTCAATAGTCGAAACTGTTTTTTGATAAGCAACAACGGCCTCATCTGGTGCCGTTGCGATCACCCATGCTTTGTAGGGGGATTCAAAATAATAATAGTTATAACTCATGATCTGTTTCTCCTTCTACTTCTTGGATCTTACTAAACGTAAATAGTTGTTCGATTGGCACTTCAAAAACGTCCGCAATATCGTGGGCTAATAATAGTGACGGATTGTAGCGGTTCCGCTCTAATTGTATGATCGTTTGACGTGATACGCCTACTTTATCGGCTAATTCTTGTTGAGTCATTCGCTGCATTGCTCGATAGACATGGATACTTGATTCAAAACTACTATTTCTTTGTGCCAATTTTTTCCAACTCCTTCTTAATTTCATCTAATTCTTGTATTGCTTGTCCATGTTCTTGTTGCCTACGTTCAAGCCGATCAACTAGTACTTTTAACTCATTAACTAAATAGCGATCTGAAAATATAAATAGAACATATTCTAAAGTGTCACCTATAATTCCAAGAATGATTAGGGCAATAGCTAATAAAATTGTTCCCCAAACAAAAAACATCGTTATATGTGTAATATTATTTCCAATTGGATTAATAGTTGATACCGTCTGCATAAACATTGGTTGTTCATATCCTGATTCAAATACCTTCATTTCTAAAAGTCCTAGAAATGGAATTAATACTAAGGTGAAAAGCATATATCCTTTCGCCTTTAATAAAATTTATATTCGCTCAAGTTTTCCTAGATAAGGGAGTATTTTTAATACATTTACCCGTTTTTCCAGTGATCGGATTTGTTTAGTCTTCCTGGCAATTGTTTTTAAAAGATCATCTTTTTTAAGATTACATTCTACATAATCTATTGATTGTTTTAGTGATTCATCATCCACGTTACTTCTCCTTTCAACCAAAAACTTCTTTTACTCCATTGATCCAAAAGCTAGTATTGACGCAAAGAGAGTAATCAATAAAGCTATACCTTTAGCCTTATTCAAAAAATCTAGGAAACTAAATTGTTGAATACTATCTTTTACATTCTCAAAAATGTAGCCAATCATTGGAAGATTAAGTGACTGTACAAAAGTCATTTTTATGAGTATAAATGCTCCAAAAAGTAACATTGTCTCATAAATAACAAATAAAAATAGAAACTCGACCAATGACTTTTTCCAATCATTTTTACTATCATTCATTCTTGCACCCCCTCCTATCCAAAAGCTTCTTTTACTTCTCGTGCCTGGTGCAATACTTCAGCAAGCATGTCCTTTTCGTGATACTGACGATTGTTTCCTGCTTTCTTGCGTTCCTTCCGTTTTTTATCCAGGAGAAACGCCAAATCTTCGTCCATTTGATCTGTAAATGTAATATACCTTCTCTTGTTTGAAGCCACGTCATTCCCTCCTTCGGGTGTCACACCCAATTGAAATGGTTGTGACACCTAAAATTCATTAGCCTTCTCTTATTTACTAATTTTTGTTTTTTGTTACGCAATAGTGTTGCTGTCGCAGGGTTTAAGCATCCGTTCACCCCAAACTCTCGGAAACGACATACGAACCTCTCGTACGCCTGAGCAAGTTAATGATCTAAAGACCATTCTCTCCGTGTATTGTGACATTTTTACTGTTGTAGTTCTAACCCCTGTCCCTTAGTAGTCACGCTGATAAACAGGGCGGTCATTGCACACCGACATATAGGTTTCGTCTTCTTTCGTTCTTCCTCAGTTTTCCATCCTATCGATTAAAAATAGGCCTTGTCCTGCTTCCTCTACCTGGATCAACTTGTCAACAATCGATAATCATTCATCGTGGCTTGTTTTAGTTGTCTTCTCAACCTAAGTTCATAAGCTTTCGAGTTAGCTCTAAAAAAGTCTGAAATTGCCTGAAACATGTGTTGCTAATTCGTTTGTTTTAAATTAGCAAATAAGAAAAGGCTAATTTTTTCATGGTTAAGTTTCTTGGAGTTGCTTTTTTTCTTGTTTCAGCCGTTTCTTTTCGTCTTTCTCTTTTTTTGCTTGTTTTATTCGTTGCTGCGCACGTCTTTTCACAACATCTGGTTGGTTCTCTTCACAAATCAACGTATAAGCTGCTTTAGCTAACTGAGCGCCCTGTAATGTTGCGCCCATTCCCTTACCTGTTTTCTTCAGAGGTAACAGTCGCTTCTGATTACTCGCATAATTACCTGATCGTCGTGCAATTAACACACCTTTTCTTTGTTGTGAATACACACGTTCAATTTGATCGTAAATATCCATAATCTCAACTGGATTTGTTTTCTTTATATGTTTTCGGTCCCCGATAAACAGAAAAGCTTGTTGAAATATCCGATTATCTTGTATGACAAATTCTTCTTTGTGCCTCCCTTTCCCTTTTTGAAAAAGAATCACTCTTTTTCCGTATTTCAACACTTCTTCTGGTGTCATGATTGTCGTTGGCATAAATATATCTCTCCTCTCCTATTCACTTTGACAAGTTAACGAACAAACGAACAACAAAAAAGGGGTGAGACACATTTTACTGTATCTCACCCCTTAAATTGCAACTATCACACCCGTGTTTTATTATAAATCCATTTACTACTGATACAATTCTACACAAATACGCTTTTAATTTAATACAGCAGCGGTTTACTGAGTTAAATAAATGAATGTGTAGAACTATACCTTAACAGAAAACACTTATTCCCCTGTTAATTTCTGTAAAGAATTGCTATAATAAGACGTTGTGACGTTAGTTGCAACTAGGAGCCTGACAAGTTTCATGTGCTACATACATGGACTGTTCACGTTATAATTCCGCTTGACCTTCTAAAAGGACGGCAATCCGATTAGCTGGAAGGGATTATAACGGGCTCTTTATTTTGTTGTTCGCTAACTTCTTAAAGTCAGTTTTACTCTTTCTTACTTTGTGATTAAACAGTAGCACATACTTTTTTCAATTGCAAGTAGTAATGCTACACATACCTTTTTGTGTGAAATAATAAATTTTTTCTTAACTTAATAAAATTGGTAACGTTACCGATAATATCATTCCACAAACAGCTAGTGTCGATAATATTTTTCTCGTTTTAAAAGTCATTATTTTCACTCCTCTCGTATACTTATTAAATCTAATATAGAGGAATTCAATAAAAAAAGATACCCTAAAAATTTGAATTTGTTTAAATAGACAAGTAAATCTACATTTATTTCCGATTTTTCGAAAAAATGCCACATTTTAAAATATAAATTGTAATATAAACAATTTATATTTTGGCTAGAATAATCGCATGCTCTGATAATCCATCTGTACCACGTTCATTCAACATATCTTTAATCTCTTCACGAACAGTCTCTGCATCATCTTTATCTCCAATAAACTCCAAAGCTTTAACAAAATCAGAGATCTTTTCCATGTTGCTTAAATCATTCGTTGTTAAAAATAAATACATATTCTCAAGATATTTTAAATGTAATCGAAAGTAATAACTGTCAGCATACAGAAAATAATGATCTTTTGCAATATCTATTAATTTTTTAACACTAACGTATTCCTTTGCTTTTAACAATGGAGTTATTGTATTCAAAAAAATTAAACTAAGAAATTTTTTTGCCTGATCTGTTCTAAAAATACTTTGGTCTAATGGAAAAATGATATCAACAAGTTCTAGAATTTCTTCTTTTTCCATATTCATAATTGTATGTGCTATCAATCTATAATCCTCATTAAACAAGCGTTTCCTTTTACTTCTTTTGATCTTTTCAAGAATATATTTTAATTCTTTTCTAGTCACTGGAGAAATAATTTTAGGATTACTTTTGTGAAAATAAGTTTTAATATCAAAGTATACTCCCAATTCGTCAAAATCAATCTCAGGATAGCTCAATTCCAATTTTTTATATAATGTTAAAATATCTTCATAAGCTTGATCAGAAGGCAACTCTCCAACTAATCTAGAAAAATAAATTCTCACATTCTCTTCAATTTCAGGACGAACATAAGTACCAACAAATTCCTCTAATGAAACAGACAGATTACCTAAAACACTAATAATTTGTTCAAAATCAATTTTCTTTTTACCAGATTCTACTCTAGAATATGATGGAACATCCATCACGCCATCACAAGCCTCTTTTTGTTTCAAACCTGTATCTATTCTAACTTGTCGCAATAAATCGTTAATCTTTTTTATCTCCATAATCAACCTCCAAGGTACTAAAAGTAAAATAAAAAATATTTAAACACATTATACAACAAAGCAAGAAACGTATCCTAGATATAATGTATTGGCAGTGTACATATTTTAATTTAGCCAGTATCCCATAGATTTGTTTGCTCACCAAAAAACCATGTTTTTTCTCTGTTCCTAGTGCTTCAGTCATCTTAGTTAGTATAGCTGCTTCTTTAAAAAATGTTCTTATAAAGTTTTTATACGCCTTTTTGACGTGCTGATTCACCACTATTATCATGCGGTTCACGCTTTTCTTGTTGCCACGAATAATCCACCACCTCAGACAGCTTTTAACGCGTTAAAAGCATTGTATAGTGATCTCTTTGGGGTAGGTTTATCCTGGTATTGTACAGCTGCTTGTAATTCACTTTTAGTCAATTCAATTCGATTTCTAGAGGATATCGATAGCATTCTCTCCCCAAGGTACTCTAATTATCTACTTTCAACTCATACATGTGTGTCCTCTTACGTTCTGATCGATCTTTTTTGTGTTTATCACTCTAAATAAATGCTACTACCCAAGAAATAATGACCAATTAACATCAGATCAACACACCAGCGATTAAAACAAACAAATGATTAACAAAGACAACGATAACGTCTATAAGAAAGGCAAAAGTATCCTAGATATAAAGTAATGGGCATTTTGCAGGTTTAATTTTAACCAGTATCCAATTCTCCAAAGTCTAGCTGCTTGCACACTTTATCATTTATTTTATGGGCTTTTAACAGTTGATTGACTACTTTACCTGCAACAGGAAAAAGACTCAAAATGGCATCTACATATGCAGATTGTACTTCCTTTTTGACATTTAAAATTGTTTGAACTAATGCATTTCTAGTGGCAATTCTAATTCCGCCACCTCTACCAGCTTTTACAGAGTAAAACAGCCTACCCTCCTGTTGCATTTCCTTCAGAACTTTGTCTAGAGAACGGTTAGGAATCTTTAATTCTTCTGCTAATTCTCTCTTTGTCGTTACAAAATAAGGTTTGTACGTATAACTTTTATCCTTCAAAAATGCCAGTAAGTCTGCTTTCCATTCATGCTTATGAGAATATTTTCTCTCTGATCGATCTTTCTTGAATTTATACCAGGTACTTGGGTGACTTCTATACCCACTGTCCCCTTTTCTTTTACTAAACAAAGCCTTAGAAGTCTTCTGTGAGCCCCAACTTTCGATAAGTAAATCAATCTTTTCCTGTTCTGCTTGGTGGTATTTTCCAGAGTATGCTGATTCAACCGCCCGTCTCACTTCAGTATCTTTTAACGCTTTATTACCTAGATTAGAGTTGAATACATCCATGTCATTATAGCAATTTTCTTGGGTTTCTCCGGAAGAATAGTAAGCCAAAGCCATGGTGAAAATGGCACTATTACGCCCAAGTAAGCCTTTGTCACCTTCAATTTGCGTGTTATTAAGCAGTTGATTTACCCAAGCAGCATTCTTTTGTTTACTTTTCTTTGGCAGCAAGTATAATCTAGGTTTCTCTAGATCTATATGGTTGTCTGCAGAGTACTGAAAAGACCAGTCTATTAAGGTTTGCATGTCATAAGTCATTTCTGAATTATACTGCAAAATGTTGTCATTTCTAGGTATTCGAGCGATTCCAAAATGGTTGCAGCCCATATCAACTGGTAATTCTTCGGCAAAATATCGTCTCAAATTATTCGAGACATTTCTTGCAATTTTAACTGAATTATAGCCACTTGCGTTAGAAATAAACCAGGGATTTTCCAGTACATAATATACCTGGTAACCACCTGGAGTTTCCAAAATAATAGTGGGTAGAAAACCTAAATCTATGCTACGATCCATAATATCTTGTCCGGAGCATGATTGACCAACTTTAACATCTATATCAATCATAAACGTATTAATCTGTTTCAAGTTCTGGTCCTTGTGTCCTGTTACAAAAAGCCTGCGATCGTCCGTATAGGTTCCATATCTAAACACGTTTGGTGTCCAATGAGTAAATGAATTTTCGTTTTCCCATAGTGCTTCTTCCGAAGTTAACACTACACCACGAGCAACCCCCATTGCCTCTTTCGAACGGAAACCAAATATAGCACCCTTTTTTCCCTCTGGCTGCTGAACAAATGGGCGCAAGTTGCTATTTTTATATTTGTATTGTCTTAATCCGCCCTTTAAAATGGCAGCATAAATAAGATTTAGGTCATGCTCCAGTATGTTCATTTTGGTTTCCTTTCCAAAAAAAGAGGACACAAAGGTTACCCTCGTGTCCTCAACAATACTGGATTTATCAAATTTACTACGAAAAAACTACCAAAATAGCCGTTTTTGCACAACAAATAAGCCTAAATCTATTGTATTTTTTGCCAAAATTTGCTATAATAAAATTAATAAAAGTGACCTTGAAAACACTTAAATATTTTATAGAAATTGAGACAAGAGGAACACATAGTTTGGGTATGTGATTTCTAAAAATTAATTTGACTACCAATCAAATTAATTTTAGGTCTCTTTTTTTTATTTTAAAGTTAGATTAACCTACTTGTGAAATTTTGTAAATTATTATTTTATCTTACAATTCCAACATATCGTCAATTCTGTTTCGGAAATTTTGTAATTCATCTTCACTTTTTACCTCTAGAATTGCAATTCTAGCTTGGTCTAAGGCATAGCCATGTTTGGATAAAATGGGGTCATATTTTGCGTAAATCATTTCCTCCAAACGATCAAGTGCCTCATTTCCAAAACTTCTAGTTCCGTTATCAAACTCTCTTACATAACTAGGAGATAGTCCTACTGCTTTCGATAGTTCAACTCTGCTTATATAATAATTTTTAACTAAAAATTTAAGAACAAAACGATCATATTCATTTCTGTATTGTTTGCTACCTTCCTCCATACCCTTCCTCCTTTTGTTGTTAGAAACAACAACAACTATCGTCATTAGATTACCACAAATTTCGAGTACAATCAATTCAAAATATCCAACATAATTTATATTACTCAATTAAATGTATTTACAATGGGCTCTATTTGTATTTACAATAAAATATATTACCATTACTAATATATTTAGGTTAGTAATATATTAGTAATATAGGTCTAAAAAGCTTAAACATAAGGAACTATTGAAATTCATATATCTTTGTTGTTGTTTTTAACAACGGAATATGTTATTCTAATTTTGTTAGTAATACAGTTTATTCTCAATAGTAATATATCAAATTCACAAAAAATTACTTTAAATTTATTTTTAAAGAAAAGAGGTAATCACATGGCAGTAGGCATCACAGTAGCAGCGAATAAAGGCGGAGTTGGAAAAACTCTTATAACAATTAATATCACTGGTGCGCTTAGAAAGGCCTTTCCAGACGCAAAAATTTTAGTAGTCGATACTGATGCACAAGGGAATACCACTAAATCATTTAGAGTTAAAGTCGGTAACGATCAGAACACTATCTATGATGTATTTATGGGAACAGCAACTGTTGAAGAAACCATTGTCAGTACATATGATAGTAACATCGATGTCTTGCCAGCGAACTCAGATAACAACTATCTAGAATTCGACAAAATGGAAGAATTCAGAGATTCCATTTTAGAATGGTTTGTTTCATTGGTAAAAAAGTTTAAAAATAATATTTCTGAACTAATGACAATCGAAGGGCTTAAAAATAAAATGACAAACATCATCGATCCTAGCGCAAATTATTTTAATGCACTAGCTGGATCATTTGATAACGTTCAAGAAAAGTACGATTTCATAATTTATGATACTCCTCCCGAACTAAAACAAGTTACATCTTCTGTACTATCTATAGCAGACGTAGTAATTGTTCCTTATGAACCTGATTTAAATGGTGTTGATGGGGTAACACACTTGATATCTAGAGTTTTAACGCTTAAAGAAAAGTACAATCCAAATCTTCGAATCGGCGGTGTTCTAGCTAATAAAGTTTACAATACAAACCTACATGCTAAAATGATTAATTCTATGATGAAATATACCAATCGAAACAATTATCATTATTTTGATACCGAAATACCTAGATCTATTACCTTTGCTGATAAACTTGTTAGAAACGGACTTCCTATTACTATGAACGATCCAAGTAACAAGTTTGCCCAAAATTTTTATAAACTAATAAATGAAATGAACAGATTAGGTTTGTTAAGTACTGAAGGAAAAACTTTGGACATTCCTGTGCAATTACATGAAGATAGTGAGGGTGAAGAATAATGGCCAGAAAAAAAAGAGCTGCTGGTGATTTTAGTTCTGCTTTTGACGAAGAGTTAGATAATGTTGAGACTCCGGAGGACGATTTACAAAATGAAACTCTCCTTGATCCAACCAATAACCTTACCAATACTGTAGTAGAAACGATTCCTACGGACGAGGAACGTACATCGGATACTACTTCTACTTCAGATAACTCAAATAAGTTTGGATTGATCAGGCAAAATCAGCAGAATGTCTCAGAAATGATTCCTCGTACGTATAAATTACGCCAAGATACTGTTGACGGCCTAGAAAGTCTAGTATATAGAGATAAAAAACGTAATAAAAAAATTCCTGGTACAAAAGGATTTATCTCAGATTTTGTTGACAATGCTATTTGGCAGCATTTTCTCCAATTAGGTCTCATTACTGAAGAAGAAGCAAATAAACATGTTAAGGACTATAGCAAATACCCCATTAACATTGAAAACTTTACTGATTTCATGAATGGTATTGAAGAAGACTTATATTAGCCTTCTTTTTTATTACCAATAGTAATACATTACTAATATATTACTATTGGTAATGTATTATCATTAAACATAGTACTTCTTAGCTTGCTATCATTTGCCTATGTCCATCTTTGCTTTCACGAATTCTCACACATTTGAACCCATGTAAAAAGACTCATATTTCTATTACCTTTAAAAAAGCAATGTATTACTAATATATTACCTTTATAAAGGTAATATATTTTTTTATATTTTCTTTTGTATGTATAACTATTTACATGTTCAAAATTCTTCTTGTAACGTGTTTAACATTCATTTTATTACTGATATATTTACAAAGGTAATATATTAGTAATGTATTATCTTTGTAAATATATTGAATTCATCTACCTCATTGAGAATTCCCCATGATACTCTCTTAGAAGGTTTACTCTATCCATTCATTATCAGTAAAGTATTCAGTAAATGCAGCATCTATCTTTTCTTGATCAGAGATTGTAGTAACTTCATAACCATCTTTTTCAAAAGGGTGGGGGAGAGCTTTATTTTCCTCTGCAGACCATTTTCTGAAGTCATGAATCTTAATATGCCTTATGTCTGCGTAATCAATATCCTGATCACCAATTAACAATACATCCAGGTCCATAAATCCTCTGAAATTCCCCCATATTGGCTCTTTCACACGTCCTAACTGATCCAGGCTATTTAGCTGTACTTCTAAAATTTTGTTATGCTTGATTGATCGTTCTAGGCAATATTCGATATAGTTGATATCTTGCTGTGGTAGCCGTTCTAAATCTCGTCTTGATTCTTTTGTGGCTTCTTTGATACCCTCTTGCAATTCACCTAACGCAAAAGCAGTATCCCATTTGTACCCCATGCCACGATCACGATATTCATTATAATCAAAAAACTCTTTTCTTGTCTTTTTTGTCATGAACTTAACCCAACATTTCCGCCCGCATGCCCACCGACTAACGACGCTCTCGATACAGCTGTTGCACCTTCCATTAAAGAAGAAGCATGTATCAAGGCTTTAAATCCGTATTTCTTCCTGATTGTATCGATCAAAAAATCTAACCGTTCCTCATTTACTTCCTGGACTGGATCAGAAAAGAGGTCCAGCTGGAGTACATCTGTTTGAACTAGCTTTGAATAGGAAACACCAATGTGGCGTACATCCTGATAATTGTATTCTGACCGAAAAAGTTGTAAAACATGTTCTGACAGAACTTTTGTATTATTTGATAAGGAAACCTTTCTCTGTTTACTCCATCCTGAACGTCCTTTGCTATCAAGGTACCCCTTAGAATACCCAACAGATACAGAAACACATCCTGTTTTTAAATGGCTGCTACGCAATCGAGAAGCCACTTGATCGACAATCTCCTTCAGAACTATTTCTAGTTGATCTTGCCTGGTATAGTCTCTAGGCAATACTTGACTATTGCCTAAAGATTTATCTACTTTAGCAGCTGATTTCTTTTTACCTAAAAAACTACGATCGACACCCCACGAGTGGGCGAACAATTGTAACCCCATCACACCAAATTCACGCTTCAGTCTGTACGGATCAGCTTCAGCAATTTCTCGAATAGATCTGATCCCTAACCAATTAAGGCGTTTAACTGTCCGGTGTCCAATACCGCAAAACTCTGTCATTGGGCTTATTCCCCATACTTTCTCTTGTACGTCTTCATAGCGCCATTCAGCGATAAAGTCTTTACTGTGTTTTGCACCATTATCCAGGGCTAACTTGGCCAACAAAGGGTTCGCTCCAATTCCTACAGTGACATAAATTCCTGTTTGTTCTTTCACCTTCAGTTGGATCTTCCTTGCCATTTCATACGCATTATTGCAGTTAAATAGCTTCAAAGAATCTGTGACATCTAAAAAAGATTCATCCACGCTAAAAACAGAATGATCCTCGTCCGCAACAAACGATTTATACACTTGATTGATTTCTACATTTTTCTTCATATACAAATTCATACGTGGTGGTACGATCACAAGGTCTTTATGATACGGAACGTCATTTGATCGAGTGACATTTGAAACACCTAACACTTTTTTCGCCAGGGGAGAAGCAGCCAGCACTAACCCTCCTGCATTGTCTGCACCACTCATAACAATTAACATCGTTTTTAGTGGGTGAAGTCCACGTTCTACACATTCAACGCTGGCATAGAAGGACTTGCAATCGATACATAAGATATCTCTATTCGGTTCTTTGTCATAGTCAAATTTCATTTACCTCACCTTTTTCGTATGGATTATATACCCATAATTATACGAACTTGCGTTCCCTTTGTCTACTAGAATTGTCCAATTAAGTGCAACATCCAATTCAAGAAGGTACTAGCATTAATTTAATATACTTTCTTATCTAATTATTGTACAATAATTAATTAGGAGGATTTATTATGACAACCTTTTTTGAAATTATTCGTATAATGTTTTTCCTTGGGATTATTTACATGTTCAGTGTAATGAAGAAAGATTTACCTAATTTGAAATCTAATCAAAAACTGGCTATTTATTTTGTCATTGTAACTGGATTAGCATTATTAATACCTGATTTTATTAATGCTGGAAATGGATTTATTAAAGGATTCACTGAATCTATTACTAGCAATTAATTCAAAAAACAGAAACTATTTTGATAAATAACCTTTGAAATAACATCATATTGGTTAAAACACATTAGGATTGTTGACTAATCTTGGTGTGTTTTTTTTATACATAATAAAATGAATGCATTTTTCTTATTCGGTTATCTTTATCGAGTTAAATCTGAAGTTTTATTATTAAATATTTCAAAAGGTGTTTTCCAATCTAAGCATTTCCTTGGACGATTATTTAACTTGTTAGCGACAGTCTCAATATATTCTTCTGAGACGGGTGTCATATCTGTTCGCTTTGGTAAGTATTCACGTATCAATCCATTTGTATTTTCATTTGTTCCACGTTGCCATGGAGACCAAGGATCTGCAAAATAACAATCAATGCCACATACTTTACTGAAGTACTTGTATTTTGCAAATTCTGGCCCTCTATCCGGTGTAATGCTTTTACGTTGTTTCTTATTTAGAGGAGATAGTAATTTTACAATCATATCTCTTACGCAATCGGAGTCATTTTTAGGAATTCTTCCAGCTAGTAAAAACCGAGACTTTCGATCCACTAAGGTTACAAGGCAAGATTTTCCTCTATGTCCCAAGACAGTATCTGCCTCCCAGTGTCCAAGTTCTTCTCTAGTTTCAGCTTTTGTTGGACGGTCATGTATCGTCTTTACATCAGTAAATCTTCCACGACGATCACCGATTCTTTTATTCACTGATTTTCTTCCTTTTCGTCTTAACATTTTTCGAGCTCCAGGGCTTCCTTCTGAAAAACCTTGATCAAATAGACCATTGTAAATTGAGCGATAAATAGTAGGGTAACTGACAATAGATTCATTATTCTCTAATTTAATTCTATTAGCTATCTGTTCTGGAGACCATTGCTCTTCAAAAAGTAGTTTACGAATTGTTTCTTTATAAGGTGACTGATCTAATATTCTCTTTCGCCCACATTTCTGCTTGTTCTTATGATACGATTTTTGCGCTAGAGAAGGCGAATAGGCTCTAAACTTTGTAGTATTTCTTTTAAGCTCTCTCATAACAGTGGAAGGGCTTCTTTTGATCAAGCGTCCAATTCTACGGATAGTAAAACCAAAACCGTGATAGAGAAAGATCATTTCTCGCTCACGAATCGTAAGGTGTGTGTATGAAGTCATAACTGAATACCTCCTGTTCGATATAATTCGTCAACACCATTATATCAGGCTTTTTTACCTTCAACTTTTAGTGTTGCACTTAAATTATACATTCTAGTAGCATGAGATATTATCCTTTAAGACAAAAAAAGCCACATACATTATTATATGGAGCTTTAGCATACATTATTAATTTTTATAGTATTAACCAGTTTTTTTCTATTCTACAGCCATAGATCATTTCAGAAGTTTCTTTTTTCTTTATTAATTGTAGTGATTTATTTAGCATCAATGCGTTGACTAATTCTTTTGTCTCTAGTGGTTTCTGCGTTACTTCAGCTGCAGCTAAGATTAATTGATCCTGATTCTTTGTGATCTGGCCAATCGAATATACCTGGTCTTTAAGTTCAATCTTGATCTCCTGAACAGCATCATGTTGAAAATCGACTGATAGAATGGTTAGAAGCTCTGTCGCTCTCATAGGCTAATTCTTCAGTTCTACGTATTGCCCTTGCTGCAATACATATTTACGCTGACATGATCCGCATTCAAAATAATATTGTTGATATTTTTTTTGCGCCAGCTTGCCACAGTCACATTGAACATAATACGGTACCGTGCGATTATATCCAGTGATCTCTATTTTCCAAGTGTCAAATGCTTTTCTAGTCATTTTTCCCCTCCATCATCGATACTTTTAGATTAAAAAAATTTGTATTGTATAATTTTTTATTGTATACTTATAAGGAAAAGAGAGATATGCGTCAACATACCTCTCTTATGTAGTCCGTTTAAGGCGGAAAGCTATAATTTAATATCTAGAAAATAGACCCTAAATTAGCCAAAGTTATGACGGTCTATTTTTTGTTGTTTTTGTTACTGATTTTCAGAATTAATGTTGCAAAAGCTATCGCAAGCATTAACGCTTCATATAAAGTCAAGTTTATTCCTTTCCAGGAGTAAAACCAAAAATCAACATCGGCATCACCTCATTTCTTTTGGGATTAGCCAACCGCCACAAACTTTCTACATTAATTAGTATATCATACTTAGCTTTATTTCTTTCACTTTTCCTAGTACCTTTTTAGTAAAAATAGTAACTTACTATTTATCCTTTTTGGGAATAAATTTTACAGATAGTTGTTTTCATTAAAATTTGTTTCCAAATCTATCAATGCTGCTTTGCCACTTTCAATAGATAAATCTCTTTTTTCGATTTCTTTCTTTAATTCCACCATACGAATTTTCGTATCTTGAACATCATCTTCATTCATTTCAGAGTAGTTTTTCTCTTGTTCTTCAAACAGTCGTAAAAATTGAAATAACTCATAGTTTTCGTTTTGTTCAAACAATTTACAATCCTTCTCTCTTATCCTTTTTAGGAAATTAATCTTCATCTGTTCTTAAAAGAGAAATTTCCCTGTATAATCTCATTGCAGCATTGCTTTTAAGTTCCTCCTTCATTTTTCTTTTTTATTGTAAATGACTGTACCAAAGTCAAATTTGATTCCACGATTCTTTTGAGCCTTATCTAGGTACGTAGGCTTTGGAATATCTTTGATAGAAACGCCTGTCCATTCTAAATAATCACGTACAAGTTTTAAAAATTGACTATGCGCTTTTTTTCAGAAGTGGCAATTTTTTCATTTACGATATTTGAGTCCTGCAAAACAAATATTTTCCACACTTCATTATTTGCTTCTTGTTCCGTCATACCAGTTAGATACTCCATCCCTTCCCTACTTATAATTTGCGTTCCTTTTCCATTCCCTATCTTAGTGTAAGTTCCCTCAAGGAACTTTTCAGGATAATTATTGTATTGCTGTAAAACATAAGTACGTTCTTTATTCCATCTTTCACTTGCTTCTGGAAACGTCATAAGTCCTAAATCTTTCAAATTCAACTGATCACTCGCAACCAAATAACCTTATATATTGTATAAATATATTATATAAGGTTATAAGTAAATTTTTTTTACAATTGATTAAAAAATATTTTCATTAACTTAGGTTCTAATGCATGCTGCTACCGATACAAAAATTCACAGGTTTTTTTATTAAAATAAGGCAAACCAAATTGGGTTGCCTTTAACATAATTATTTATCTAATTTTCCTTTTACGTTTTCAACAACGTCATCTAGCTTGTCTTTCGCATCAGAAGCGACTTCTTTTGCTTTACCAATCGTTTGATCTAGAAATCCTTCTGCTTTTTGCTTATTGTCACCAGTAACATCTCCAGCAACTTCTTTTGCTTTTCCTTTGATTTTATCGATATTTCCTTTGTCTGTCATATCATTTCCTCCTATAATAGTAATAATTTCATTATTTGTTTTTTAATTGTTCTTGTAATTCCGATAGCTCTTCACTTGTTTCTTTTTGCACATCATTAACAATCTTTTTTATGTCATTTCTTTTAATTGCCCATCCGGTGATAATTCCCAATACATAAAGAATAAGAATCAGTATAAGTAATGGTAAATTTAAAGAAAAGAAAATCAAAGATAGTTCTACAGTTTGAAAATTCTGAAATGCAAACAAAATGATTAATATAACAATGATAAGAGCTATTACTCGCTTTGGTGTGAATATTTGTTTTATTTTGTCCATGCTAACACCTCCTGTCCTTATATTTTAACAAAGAAATCTTAATCCTTCAATTTGTATGCTTTAGTTTTTACACTCTACATGTCATTTTTTAATTTAAATGGCATGATTTTTATTTCGATAAATGGCATTTCTTGTTCAATCTATACACAAAGCACAAAAAGAACTAAAGCTAAGTTTGCTCTAGTTCTTTTTTTATACGATAAATTGTCGAACGAGTAACGCCTGTCATTTTTTTAATAGTCGCAATTGGAAAGCCACTCATGAGCATACTTTTAATTTGAAAATAGGTGGCACGATTTTTAGGATTTTCAGTATCTGCAGAATAGGTTGTCGGTTTACCTTTGTATATTCCCTTTTCTTTAGCTTGCTGAATCCCCTGTAAATGACGTTCTTTATTCCAAACTCTCTTTATACGAGGGATTTCTTCCAGAAGATCCACGAACAACTGAAATCCTAATTCATTGAATTGCTGGTTACCCGTTTCAAAATCTAAAAAATGCGCATCTGTAACCACTAATTGAGCTTTTTTTGAGTGTATAGAGATTACTCGATCATGTATTTCATGATAATTTTTACCTAAGTGATTGAGCGTCATAACAATCACTTTGTCTCCTAGTTGAATCTTTTCTAGCATTAATTGGAACTCAGTTTTGCTTGTATCTTTACTGGAAGATGGATCAATAAAACTTTGTTTAATTCCTAATTCTGTAATTTGATTTCTAAGAAATTGAATCCCTGATTTGTTATCATGCATAGCTGCATAAACCATTTTCATTTGAACGCCTCATTTCTTATCTTAAGCCAATGACAAGGCTATCTCGAGCTGCTTCTACAACGTCTACTGAAATTGTTTTTAGTTGATTGATTTCTAATATACGATCGATTTGGGCAAAGAGCCTATGAATCAGACGGAAATTTCCACCGGTAATTTTTATGATACTAGTGATTGCTTCATAATCTGAAAAATCTTCTAGTTTTATCGGGATACCCAATTCTGACCATTTATATTCTAATATATGATGGGTTTCGTCTTTGCTTAATTTATCAAACTCATGGGAAAAACCAATCCTAGAGTATAATTGAGGATAGCGAGACAATCTTTTTTCTATTCCAGGCATGCCAATAAACACCATGGCTAAATCATTTCGATCATAGATATCCCTTAGTTGCTCTAAATGCTGGAGTTTCAAACGGTCAATTTCATCAACGATAATTAATTTCACTTCTTTAAAATCGCTGAACATAGCTGTTTCTACCTCAATCCCGCTTTTCTTTGCTTGATATATCGCTTTTCCATAAGATAATTTATACCCTATATCCCGGATATCTAAACTTATTCTTGAGGCTTTCTCTGCGGGAGCTGTGCAAAATATTTTATTGGCTGCTACTATCTCTTCGGTGGCAGCTTCTCCTACTTTTGAAAGTAGTTGATAGTCTAATTGTGATCCTATAACGTTCCAATTTGTATAATGATGAGACGATAATGTTTTGCCTACACCCGGAGCACCATAGCAGACACCAATATATTTATACTTTATACACGCATCGCAAAACTCCGCAAATCGTTTGTACTCTTTTGTTTCAATAAACGGCTTTTTCTTAGTCATTGAAGTACCTCTTCAGTTTAGATTTTTTACTTGTCTCATTTTTTAACGCAACTTCTGGTAGCTTGTCTTCAATTAGTGTATCCGCGACAGATTTAATCTTAGATGATTTTTCTTTCAACTGTCGCCTTCTTTTATTTCTAGCAGTTGCGATATCTTTAAAATTTACTTTTAAATCTGAAAGTACGGGAGCTATCGCTGTGCACAGATATCTATTTTGAAAAAACACTCTAATTTCGGCTAAATCCTTCGGATTGTATCTAATTTGAACAGACTCCCCAACGTAGGCAGATAGATTGGTATTTATATAGCGAAATCCTTGAAATTGTATGCCATCTGAATGAACTTTTCTTGCTTTTGAAATATGTAATAAAAGTAAGTCTAATTCTTCCAAACTCTCAGGTATTTGGGGTAAAAAACCAGAACGATTCCACTGATTGACAGGTGTTTCTTGAGTACTTGTGTGTATTCTATGATTGTAGTCATAGATAAGGAATTCTTCGAGTTTTTGTTCTAATTTTTGAATCGTTAATAGTGCTTCTGACTTACGATTTTTAGTATAACCTGGTAATTGTTCTAAAAGTAATTGATTCACGCTTTGGAAAAAACGTTCAATTTTTCCCCGACCTCTCGGAACACCTATTTTAGAAAAAATCAATTGAATCTTTAAGTCAATAGCCACTTGTTCTAAGTGCTGAGAAGTAAAATCACTTCCATGATCTGTATAGGACTTTTCAGGTATACCACAAATCGGCCAGTTAGAATTTTCTTTTCTCCAGATAGCCTGGTAAAGCATCAAAGCTGTGTTAGCCGCTGAGGGATTATCAGACGAAATATAGTATCCTGCAATCGCTCGACTATAGTCATCCATGATAATGGATAACCATGGCCGGCGGCGTTTCCTCTTCTCGTCTAAAACTTCAATATCCAATAATGTATGGTCAGCTTGCCAAATCTCATTAGGTTTTTCAGATTCTCTTGTATGGATTAGATCATATTTTTCTGAATAGGACTTTTCACCATTATGAGCTAAATCAATCATAGCTTCAGGAATATTCTTAACTATTTTATAGACTTGCTGATAACTCGGGCCAATTTCTCCATACTTTTCACATTGAGAAAGAACTTTTCTGTGGATTGTAGCAATGCTGATTCGGCGATTACTTAAACGAGTATGCTCAACTAACGCTCGAATACTATCTTCTATTTTTATATTCCCTGAATCTAATCTTTGTTTCCGAATCAAGCCTGATAGTCCATGTTCTTTATATCTTTCTTTCCAACGAAATAAAGTTCTTAAAGGAATACCTGTTTCTTCAGAAATTACAGGTAAGGAAATTTCTTTTATTATATTGGGTTCAATTATTTTATATCTTTTTTCTGCTATTGATCGTTGACTCTCCGAAAAATAGCTTAGCGGTTCAACGTCATTCTTTTTCATGGCTAGTCTCCATTTTATCCAGATAACGATAAACAGTTGTTCGAGAAATATTCCATTGATTAGCAATTGCTTTGATTGGCGTTCCATTGTCAACTAAAGTCTTTAGTAAATCTAAATCCTGCTGAGTAAGTTTCTCTGGTCGACCACCTAACCTACCTCTAGCTCTTGCAGCAGCTCTACCGGCAGAAGAACGTTCCAAGATTAAGTTTCGTTCAAATTCCGCAAATGCTGCGAACAAATGAAAAATGAGTTGACCAGTAGAACTAGCTTTGTCCATAGTGATATTTTCTTGTGTACTGTGAAAACTTACTCCTTGTTCATTCAGTCGGTTAACTAAAGAAATCAAATCTTCCATATTGCGACCCAACCGGTCCAAACGCCAAACAACAATCTTATCTCCGGCACGTGCATAGTCGATTGCTGCTTCCAATCCTGGACGTTTACTTTTGGCTCCACTCACATGATCAGTAGAAATTTTTTCACAACAATAATTTTTCAGACTATCTTCCTGAAGATCCAAATTTTGTAATCCGGTCGATACTCGAGCATAACCTATATTCAAAATTATCAGCACCTTTCCATTCTTTTGTAACATATCTTTATTTATACCGATTAAATGAACATAGATTATTTCACGAGTTATTGAACATGATATTGGATCAAAACAACGAAATATATTGCAAAAAGAAGCGTGTCCAGAAAATGACCATTTTCTGGACACGCTGTTTTAGAATCCCTCAAACCAAACAAAACCCACCCAATTATTTTGAGTAGGTTTCATTGTCGCGTACAAACTAGATTTTTCTTAGTACAAAACTTGGTCTTAAACTAATCAGAAAATAGGCGCCAAAATTAGTAAATCAATTTTTAGCAACTATACCATTTGAAATGAAATATGACTGATACGATTTTTTTCAACTTCTATTAGTTCTACTGTTATTTCCCTATCGTTTTATTCAAAGAAATCATTTCAATTAATCCTTGAGCAACATCTGCGCCTTTATTTCCTGCTTTTGTTCCAGCTCGCTCAATCGCCTGCTCAATGGATTCAGTCGTCAACACACCAAACATTACAGGAATATCTGCTTCCAAACCAACATGAGCTACTCCTTTTGCGACCTCATTACTTACCAATTCATAGTGTGTTGTTGCTCCACGGATAACAGTTCCTAAGGTAATTAATCCATCGTACTTTTTATTTCTCACTAATTTCTTTGTTAAAAAAGGAATTTCAAACGCCCCTGGAACCCAATAAATATCAATGTTTTCTTCCAATATACCATGACGAATTAGGCTATCCATCGCTCCGCTTAATAACTTGGCATTAATAAATTCATTGAATCGTGCTACGACAATCCCAACTTTCATATCTTTCCCATTAAGCTGTCCTTCAAATGTTGTCATATTTTTCTCCTTCTCTTAAATAGATAGTAAATGGTGAAATTTTTCTTTTTTTGTTTTTAAATAGCTTTTATTCTCTTCTACCGGTGAAATTTCAAGCGGAATTCGCTGATTGATCTTGATCCCAAATGCTTCTAAGTACTCGATTTTTTCAGGATTATTCGTGAGTAAGTCAATCTCTTTTACTCCCAAAATATCCAGTATTTCTACTGCAAACTGATAGTCTCTTTCATCTGGCTTAAAACCCAGGGCTAAGTTTGCATCAAAGGTATCCATTCCTTGTTCCTGTAGCTGGTATGCACGTAATTTATTTTTCAATCCAATTCCGCGACCTTCCTGACGAAGATATAGAATGGCTCCTCTCCCCTTTTTTTCAATCATCCGCATTGCTTCATACAGTTGTTCACCACAGTCACACCGATGCGAACCAAAAACATCACCAGTCAGACATTCAGAATGCACTCGGACTAACAACGGTTCTTTAGACTGTCTAACCTCTCCTTTTGATAAAAGCAAATGCTCCTTATGCTGCTGATCTTCAAAAAGAGTCAGATCAAACTCTCCAAATGCCGTAGGTAATTTTACTGTTATCGGTTCTTCTGCATTTAGGTAGGTCACTAATTCTTCCACTGTAATAAAAGGAAGCTTATGTTTTTTTGCAAATTGTTCTAACTGCGGCCTCCTCGCCATTGTTCCATCTTCATTTAGAATTTCACAAATATATGCTGCTTCACTTTGATTCGTCAACTTCGCTAAATCAATGGCAGCTTCAGTATGCCCTCTTCGTTCCAAAACACCGCCTTCTTTACCAATTAGCGGAAAAATGTGTCCTGGACGGTGGAACTCTTCCGAAACGCTCCCCATTTTCGCCAAAATTTCAATCGTTTTCGCACGATCATACGCTGAAATTCCCGTTGATGTCTCTTGGTGATCTACACTAACAGTAAAAGCAGTCCCAAAGCTATCTGTATTCTTCTTTACCATTTCCCCAAGTTCCAAACGATCAGCAATTTTTCTTGAAACAGGAGCACAAATCAAACCTCGCGCAAATGTAACCATAAAGTTGACACTCTCAGGTGAAACCAAATTTGCTACACCAACTAAATCGCCTTCTGCTTCTCGATCATCATCATCCGCCACCACAATCAACTTCCCTTTTCTTAAAAATTCAATTGCTTCCTGAATGTTTTTTCTACTCAACTAATTCAGCCCCTTCCATTCTGTCGATTTAGATATACCTAATTGTGCTTTTACATATTTCCCGAGCACATCTGTTTCAAAATTTACATACTCTCCACACATTAACTCACCTAAATTTGTCTGATTTCTTGAATGGGGGATCAAGCTAATGGAAAAATTTGTGGCCGCTACCTGTGTTACTGTTAAACTGACCCCATTAATCGCTATAGAGCCTTGAGAAAGAATCTCCCCTTGAAATTCTTTGGGAAAATCAAAGGTCAAAATAAGGGCATTATCCTGCACTCTTTTTTCTCTAAGCCGAGTAATCCCATCTACATGTCCTGACACTAAATGTCCTTCCAAACGTCCATTATAAGGCAACGCTCGTTCCAAATTTAACTCATCATTTATTTTCAATCGTGAGAATGTTGTTCGCTGAAAGGTTTCCGGCATAATATCAACTGTAAACTGTTGATCTGCTTTTTCAACGGCAGTCAGACAAACCCCATTGATTGCCATGCTGTCGCCAATTTGATAATCCTCAAGCAACTGCTGAGAAGCTTGACAAGTCAGCTTAATCGCTTGGCCTATATGCCTTATTCGAAGAACTTTTCCTTTTTCCAGAATCAAACCTGTGAACATGTTACACTCTCCTTCCAACAATTCGAAGATCGCTACCAATTTTTTCGAGATTCACAAATTTCAATGGGGTTCCCGAATTGCTCACCCGATTGCTCGACATACTTGAAAGACTATTTCCGCCAAGAAGTAATGGTGCCACATAACAAATCATCTCGTCCCAGTAATCACTAGCTAAAAAAGCATCGTGAATGACTGAGCCCCCCTCTACATAAACAGATTGAATATTTCTTTTGTGTAGTTCCTCCAGAACATTCTGAATCGTAACCGAAGATAAATCGCACCTCTCTACATGATCTGGTAAATGACCTATATGACCAATTCTTTCAGTAAAAATTAATACCGGTGCATGAGCATCTTTAAAAATCTGTAACCTTGGATTAGCAAAAACCCTTCCTCTTCGATCCAACACGATACGAACAGGAGGAAAATGAGATTTTTTTGTTGACAAAAGTAACGGATCATCAATTAGAACCGTTTCACTCCCTACCAAAATCGCTTGATAATTTCCTCTTTCTTCATGAACTCTTTCAAATACCTGTTTTTGAGTAAGATTTGTTCGTCTTTTCCTTAAAGAAATCTTTCCATCCAGTGACATTGCTTGTTTCAAAGAAACAAATGGACGCTGCTTCTCGAAAAAGTGATTATAGTGCTCATTTAAGTCTCGTACCTCTTTTTCCAGTACACCTATTATTACTTGAATACCTTGCTCTCTTAACTTCTCTACCCCTTTTCCTGAAACCAGCGGATTAGGATCCAACTGTCCGATTACGACACATTTGATTCCTGAATCAATGATTGCTTGCGTACAGGGTGGCTGCTTTCCATAATGAGCACAAGGCTCCAAGGTAACATAAATTGTTGAATTGAGTAGTTTTTCGGGAGTTCTACATAAATCAATTGAATTTTTTTCAGCATGTGCTTGGCCATATTTCAAATGTGCACCTTTTGAAATTACTTCATTTTCACTAATAATCACTGCACCGACTAAAGGATTAGTAAAGGTCTCCCCTTTTCCCTTTCTAGCTTCCAGAATCGCTAGCTCCATAAATGCTTCATGCAAGAAAATTCCTCCTTTCCAAACAAAACAGCCCTACGTATACACGCAGGGCTGATAAAAATCAAACTTAAAGAAGCCATGACAAAAGAAGGTACACTTCTCCCATCAGTTCTACTAAGTTTTTCTTCTCCCATCCAGACTTTAACTGTCGGTTCCAGAGTTTCACTGGATCAACCGCAAAAATGCGGGTCACGGACTTCAAGTAATTACTTGTTACCGTCGGTCGGGAATTACACCCTGCCCCGAAGAAATCTATTCAATTAACATGTACAGAATACAGGTTAGTGAATTACTTGTCAACTTTTCATAAACAGACTATAAATCATTTTTTCTCTTTCTTGGTATGATAAATGATAGAAGCTTACATAGAGTTTTTTTGAGAAACATTAGAATTGTGTCATTTATCGAAATAAAAACTGTGCCATTTAAAAAGAAAAATGACACTCTACATTAAATAACAAAAGTTTTTTAAATTTCTTATATCAAGCTTTATTTCTCGATACAATTTATCACAAATTACATTTACCTGTTTTTTTCACAAACCACAAGTTGTCTATTATGGGTATACTTATAACGGATTTTGTAAAGTACCTATATTAAACAGTATTTAATGTCCATTTTAATTGCTATTTAAGTGTTCTCTCTTTTAAGTTATAATAAAGAGTCGCCTATCCTACAGTCTTGCGACTCAAAGGAGGTGTATTTCATGTTCTTAGCATTTTTCTGTCCCCTTCTTGTAGGGCTATTAGTAGCTCTCTTTGAGTATTGGCTAAATACAAAAGACAAGAAGTAAAAATCGATTAGGCGATATTAGCCCACGAAAAACCCCTAGAGTATCCTACTACTCTAGGGGTTCAGTGTATTTCATGTTCTTTTTCTGCATCACTAGTATATCATTTTTTTAGTTTGATATCAACTTGTTACTTTTTAGTCATCGTTTTTGAGAAGGTCTTCTAATTCCTTTACAACTGTTTCAAATTTACTAGGATCTTCAACTGCTAATTTTGATAGTGCTTTATAAGGATTGAAAGAACTACTTTGATTTTCGGTAAAGTTCCTAACGACATACTCGTTTTCCTCTAATCTAGTAATGTTTCTAATCCTAATCAATTCGGCGACTCTATCAACAACAAATCTTGCAGCTTCTTTAGATTGATCTATTGTCCTATTTTTACGAATTGGTACACTAGGACAAAGAATAATTAATTCATCACCATCAGACATTTGAACAACAGGGAAATAGCCTGCTAGATCTTTAATAGTTGGATCTTCTTTCATTTGAATTGAAATTGATTGAATTGTATCATCAATTGTATACAACTTAATTCTTCCAAATCCATAGTTGTCTTCATTCTTTGTGTAGAAATCTTGCAATTCTTTTAAAATACGTTCACGGTCTTTATTTGCATTAGTCATTTTTGATACTCCTTTTCACTTTCTAGAAAGTTTCATTCAATCAGAATCAATCCTTTTTGGAATATTATTTCCAAAAAAAGTTTTTATCCTTTAGATATTTAAAATTAGTCATTTGCCATTTAGAAGTCAGTACCAATTGGGGTGTTTTAATTTCAAACTTTACATTGTCCAACTTAAAAATAATTTTTGTTGTCATTATTCCATTTTTATATCTGAAATCTTTAATATCTACACGTTCAATATGAACAATATTACCTGCAAAATCACCTGAATGAGTCACCTCAACAAGGATAATCTCATCTGTAGTAAAAAACACAAGAAAATTTTTTAAATCCTCTTCTTCTCCATCTTCGAACAATAAATATCTTGAGAATTTTGGTTCCGTATAACCAAATATAAAATTTTTATCTTCAATCGATTCAGTGTCCGTATCTTTTATAAATTCTTTAATATTTTCAAACTGCATTGCTTCGTTCATTCATTTCTACTCCTTTTTTGAGAATTCGAATTATTTTTGGCTTCAGGAATTTTCACCGTTCGCTTTTAGAAAAATTATCATGGAAGATCCGCTGCTGCTGCTGGAGAAGTTTCTTCTATTTTACGAACGATCCTTTTTAGGAAATTCTCTAGACATTTCTTTTTTTAGTTCTTCCTCGATAGCTTGTACCAATCGTTCATGTATGATTTTCATCTTACTGGTGTTTTTCTCCAAAAGTGCTGTGTACTTACCTTTCAACTCGTCAATCTTAATTTTAGGCTCATTCCTACTAATTAATACCCTTTTTTCTTCAGTGTATTCAAATAGTAGATTATATCTAATTCGATTAAATTCAGTTGTGTATGATTTAAAAAAACTCTCACTTTCCATTATGTAAACCTCCTTTGCCGATCAGCTTTGGATCTCACGAATACTGCTACCGATCCTTTTTGGAACTATTCTTCATTGGTTCTAGCAAAAGAAATTTGCCTATACAATCTCATTGCATCATTTTTCCTTAATTCAGCTTGCAGCTGTTCTTCGGTTTCAAAAGTGATCATTGTTCCGTAATGTTTTTCTAGCTCATTCATCAATCCCACCAGAGCCAAATTTCTATCGTATGAAGCCGTCTGTTCTTTGATCTTACTAAAATCTGATTCAATCTCGTTCAAAATTCTTTTCATCATTCTTCCTCCTTCATTTTTCCTTTTTATAGTAAATAACTGTACCAAAGTCAAATTTGATTCCACGATTCTTTTTAGCCTTATCTAAGTATGTTGGCTTTGGAATATCTTTTATTGAAATACCTGTCCATTCTAAATAATCTCGTACAAGTTTTGAAAATTGAAGATAAGCTTTTTTTTCAGAAGTAGCAATTTTTTCATTTACAATATTAGAGTCCTGTAAAACAAATATTTTCCATACTTCATTATTTGCTTCTTGTTCCGTCATACCAGTTAGATACTCCATGCCTTCCCTACTTATGATTTGCGTTCCTTTTCCATTCCCTATCTTAGTGTAAGTTCCTTCAAGGAACTTTTCAGGATAATTATTGTATTGCTGTAAAACATAAGTACGTTCTTTATTCCATCTTTCACTTGCTTCAGGAAACGTCATAAGTCCTAAATCTTTCAAATTCAACTGATCACTCCCAATCAAATAACCTTATATAATGTATAAATAAATTATACATTATATAAGGTTATAAGTAAATCTTTTTTTACAATTGATCCAAATAATATTTTCATTTACTTAAGTTCTCATTCATGCTGCTATCGATTATTTTTGGCATATAGTTCGTTTCTAGTTGTGGTTTAACTGGTAGATCTCACACTGCAGCTGAAAAAAATTAGCTACTTTCCCGAACGATCGTTTTTGGAAATCTATCTTTCTTTTAGACTTTTACTCAATAGCTATTAATAGTTTTAAATTGTTGTGGGATTACTAGAAAAACTAAAGTAATTAACACGGATATTATCATGGCTTGCGGAAAAATAATGACAGTAATCAATAACCCTATTATTTTTATAAGTATATCGATTCTAAGCCAGTTATAACGTTTTTTCATATGATCTTCAAACTGTGGGATTCCTTGATTTGGAACTATCAAAGTTGTATAGAGTAATACATTTGAAAGAGTTATAGCTATTACAATCAAACCATAAAAAGATTGAGCTATTTCATTGTTAAAGTTCGTTGAAACAATATTAGTTGCATATGGAAACAGTGATGAAAAAAATAGAAATAGCAATGTCGCCCATACAGTCTTTTTTGATATCTTTTCAACATGATACCACTCATTATGTAAATTAACCCACATAGCACCTAGCCAAAAAAAAGAAAGAGCATAGGCAAAAAAGTTTTCTTTTAAAGCAAAAAAACCTTCTATTGTTACAGGGTTTGGCTTTTCTAATTCAAGAACTAGAATAGTCATTATGATTGCTAATACCGCATCAATAAATGTAGTTAACCGTTCTTTATTCATTTTTTTCCTCCTAATCATTATTTTTGGATCTCGTACATGCTGCTATCAATCCTTTTTGATAAAATTAAATAATGTTCTTCATAGTTAAAATTTTTTACTCAATAATTACTTTGATTGCTGTAATTTTCTTGCCGTTTGTATCAGCTTCCGATACACTACAGGCAGCAATTGCTAACTTCATATCCATTTCTGCCTGTAAGGTGATTTTATTATTAGCTTTAGAAAGTGGCTCATGAATCGTTATTTTTCCTTTTTCATCAATTGTAGTGTACATACACAAATTAATTGGTTGTATAATTAATCGCTTTTCTCCCAAATTATTGTTTATGTTGTCAAAACAATTTGGGTGTCCTTCACCATTTTTATAAAAGAAATCATACATTTCTGGACGACAACAAGGAAATAATAAGTCGTGTTGTCCAACTTCATCATAGATAACTGTAAACATCGGGTTATAAGTATTTGAATATATCGTATCTCCCACTGTTATTCGTATTGATTCATTGCAATCAATCGTAACTCCTGTGGATAGAAATTCATCCTTGTTTATTGTATTTTCAGCAAAAAAGTCAGCCACTTGTCCACCTTCTAAGTCTATTACAGTAATTTTCTGACCTTGTCTCATTTTTATTTTTTTCCACTACAAGGCTCAATTAAATATTCTTTTTTCATTTTATTCCCCTTCATTGATTTTTTATTGGTAAAGTTATAGTTTACAACTATTGATCGTTTACTTCTAGCTTTTTTGACACTACAATTTATCATTTTTGGTAATCACTATTTCTATTCTTATTTCAGAAATTCGATACTAATTCATCACAAATTATTCAAATTTAAATTGTATTATGTACTTATACCAAACAAACAACCCTAACTTACAAAACTTTTTCATTTTTAACTCCTTTTCCTACCTTCCCAAAAGGTAGGTCTTTTTAGTTGTTTATACTAATTTAAATTGACAAAGCTACTGCATTCACTTAACATTTAAATATAATGGAATAAATATTTGTATCAAAAACGAGTGTTTGCGATAATTTACCTATTTAATAATTCACTTAATATAAAATACTGCTATCACTGAAAGTTATCCTAGTTTTGGGGCAGCTTTTTTATTTTGCCAAAAACGCCGTTTTTGACAATCCTCAGAGCGCTCATTCAAGATAGTACCTCATTTTTAAAGTTGAAACGGCCTTAGAATCACTCTGTCATTAACGTAGATTTATGATAAATAGAATTTGACATAAGTTTTGGTGATGTTTTGACCTTTTTACTGTTTATAAGTCTTCAGTATTATATTCTGTGTATCCTTCGTAGTAATAGCTAACATCGATACCTTTCATATAAGTTTCACGATCGTTTACTAAAGAAGTTAGGGCATGCTTGATTAAATGAGAAATTTCCAAATCATTAATCGGACTACGTTCCATTGCAGAAAGATAGTCTTCTTTATTAATCAGATTCCAATCAATTACTTTGCTGAGTTCTTGTTTAAGAATCAGATCCAGCCATATTCTTGTACTACGACCATTTCCCTCACGAAACGGGTGAACAATGTTCATCTCAACATATTTTGCTACAATTTCATCGATGTTAGATTGCGGCATTTGATCAATATGCTCTAAAGAAACATTTAAGTACATCACCGGCGCAAACCGAAAATTTCCTTTAGCAATATTTACCGTTCTAATTTCACCTGCAAAATCATAAATATCTGAAAAAAGGTATCGATGAATAGTTTCTAGCCCCGTAAATGTTCCTACTTCTAGTTTATCAATGTCCCCACTATCATATAATTTCTTTGCATTCGATTTACTGATCTTTTCTTCTACTCTTGCCAATTCAACTTGATTCGTAATGCCTAATTTATTTGTTAACATTTTTCCCCTCCTGCTCTTTAGTTTTAAACTCGGAATAGTAGAAAACAGATCACCGTTACGCCTTCAAATGAGTCACTCTTGACCCCATCAAAAAAAGGTTATTCTCTTCTATTTGCTAAAAAAAAGACGTGTTTCTTCTATTATATAGTAAATTATCTACGCTTATAAATCTAGACTCATTACAGCAGTATCTTTATCCTCTTGAGTGATCCCAATGTAACGTAATGTCTCACGCTGCGACGAATGATTTAACAACTCTTGAATGATTTCAATATGCGTTCCATTCTTATAAAGAAAATAACCAAACGTCTTTCTCATCGAGTGGCTACCAATATTTTTCATTCCCATACTTTTAGCTGCTTTACTCAAAACATCCCAAAGAGCTTGCCGGCTTAATGGCTGATCGTTCCCTTTTCGACTTGGGAATAAAAAATGATCAAAATCATGATTTGCTACGTGAATTGGAAAAGAGTCATTCGCATACTCCAGTATCTGTTTTCTTAATTTATTGGAAATAATAATGGAATTGTGTTTGCCGGTCTTTTGCTCTTTCATTTCTAATCGTTCTTTCGCAATCACTCGACCACGAGAAATAATTAGCACGTCTGATAATTTCAATCGACGTAAATCTGAAATTCGATAAGCAGTATTTATTCCAATCGAAAATAGTAATATATTTCTTGGCCCCATTTTTCCAGAAGACAAAATGGCCTTCATTGCATCAATTTGCTTTTTTTCTCTGATCGGTTGAACAATTTTCATGAAAAAATCCCTCATTCTATTAATATGACTTAAACTCATTATACTACAGTTTAAGTCTTATTCAAACAATCTATAAAGTTAAAGAGCTACTCAAACATTGAATAACCCTTAGAGCCGTCTATCTTTTTCCTATCTCAACGAATGTGACACAACATGGTTGTGTCTTATTCAACTAAATCATCTATTTTGGTTGAATTACATTTAGTTGCAATAATTACTATAACACGTTATAGTAATTATTGAGAAAGGAGTTTTTTTATGATGAACATTAAAAAAATAGAAGAAGAAATTGAAAAAATTCTAATCAAAGATAAACGCTCCTGGGTACGATTATTTGAATTAATCCGAGAAGTCGAATTGGGTGCTTTATGGAAACCAGAACATCTATCCTTTACTCGTTGGATCAGACACTTGGCTTACGAGTCCGGCGTAACCGAGTCCTTAATATGGAAACGAAAAAAAGCTGGCGAGATTTATTTCGATTATCAAACGAGAGCAAAAAAGAAAGGCCTATCTGTCCCAAGAATCGAAGACGTCGAAGTCAGTCCAGATAACTTTGAATTGGTCGAAAAGATTAGTCAGGGTAACAAAGACATTAAAGACGATTTAATGAATAAAGTATTGCATCGGGAACTAAAGAGATCCGAATTACTAAGTGCTTGGAAATCTGTCAAAACAATCAGGCAGAATGAGCCAGGCAGCATAATTAAAAAGAACAGCCACTCGGAAGTTGGCTGCTCTGAAGGAGAAAAAGAGATCGCGTTATCTGTATCAGATATTGCAATCTCATTGACCTATAGTTCTTGGCTAGATCATTTTCCTGATGTTACTATAAATACTTTGACGACCCACTCACAAAAGAAAGTTTATAAGTTGTTGCCTAATTTTTCGTTTTATTCTTCAATTACTGATCGGTCACATACTATAGACTTTTTGGTTATTGAAAACTTTACTAGCAAGCCTCATCAATTGAATCTACACTCTATTGAGGTCGTTCTATCTGAAGAAGATCTTCATAAATCTTTCAATAGTAGACAATACCAACAGCACATTAATTATTTCTGGATTGCAATGTCGTCTAATATGATAGAAGAAATAGGTCCAAAAATTTCTGATGACTACGGATTGCTTGAAGTAGATAATGGCCAGATCATCACTATATGGAAGAATGCCACCAATAAACCTGCTATTGAAAAAATAGACATTGTTCAAATTGCATTTATAAAATCAATTTAGATTCAACACCTATAAAATATACCCTTTTTTATGAATTATGAATTTAGGTAAACTGACATTTTTTCAACTCTACATATGCTAAATTTATAATTGTAAATCTTAATAGCCTATTGTCAAAATTCTTTTAGCAATAATTTATCCAATCAATACTTTGAATTTTTGTTATCTTTTTAATTAGAAATTTAAATCAACTCATATTTTATATATATGAAGATATGAGTTTTTCTAATAGTTTTTTGATAAAGCTAAAGCTCAACAATGACCTTCTTTTGATATTTTTGAGCAATTTTTTATAGTGACATAACAATATAAAAATAGAGCAATCATAATTTGATTGCTCTCTACTTTCGTTGCACCAGTTTTAAAGAAAATACGCATTGATTGTTATTATAAAAGTCGTCTTCTCTAACTCTCCTGATGATGTTTATTTGTTCTATACCTATAAAACTTACCAGTTTGCTTCTTTACTATAAAAAGAAAATAGAAGCAATAAACTTAATAATAATACACCTACTATAGTTAGTACACTGTTCTCTTTCTCACCCGCTTTCGGCAACAATTTCTGGTTACTTGTTTCATTTTTCTTTGGTAATTGATCATTATCCGATGGCACTATGTGATTGTTTGTTTCTTTCTTATTTTTCTTGTAAATATAAGTGATTGTTTGTTCTTCCTCAGTAAATGTACCTGTCGGATTACCTTGTACCTCTAAGAAGGTATAGCTATCAATTGATATTTGCTCTGTCGTATAGGTCTCTCCTAATTTACCTGTATAAATCATGCTGTCTGCTATGCTGTTGCCATTTTCATCTACATATTTTGCAATAACGGTAGTTCTTACTGTGGGATTTTTTGTATACACATAGGTGACTGTTTGTTCCGATTCCGTGAATGTGCCATTTGGATTTCCATGAACTTCTTTAAAGGTGTAACCTGTGATCTCTTTTTGTTCTATTTTATAGCTTTCGCCTATATTCCCAGTAAAAACTGTATTTTCAGCTATAGGGTTCCCACTTTCATCGACATATCTGGCCGTAACGGTTCCTCCAACTACCAGATTCTTTGTATATACATATGTCACTGTCTGATCTTCTTCTATAAATGTGCCGGCCGGATTTCCTTTGACTTCTTTAAAGGTATAGCCTTCTACTTCCTTTTGTTTTGTTTCATAATTTTGCCCTATATTTCCAGTATAAACAATGTTTTCAGCTATAGTATTTCCAGCTGTATCAATATACTCAACCGTTACTTTGTTTTGATTGCCAATCAATGTTAGATACACTGTCTTATATTGGATAATATCAGATTCTTCGGTTGCATATGGCTTTCCTGTCCTACTTGAAAATGTAACAGGATATGTACCTGGCATATTAAAATTAACTTTACTAAAATCAGAATTAACATCAACTGCTTGATTACTAAAATTGGTAGCTGAAGGTTCAAAATCTGATTCTGATACATTTTCTCCAATTTTTTTTGTAACGTTATTTGCAAAAATTTGAGGTTCGTACCCAACTTGGTAGGAACGACTCATATATCCCGATATACCCGAAGAGTTTCTCACATTATATTGAATTGAATATTGTCCAGGAGCTGCGTTAGAATAAAATATATCTAACTTATCAATTGTAATTTTATTTGTTATATCTCCATCTAAGGAATCGTATGCGCTAACTCCTACCATAGCTTCTTCTTCTGTGATAAGAGGTGTATTTCCTGAAAGTTTGTGGTACAAATAAGCAACTTTAGGATTTACAGTCACAACTGGAGCTGATATTGCAGCTTCAGCAGCTTCAGCTGTATTAATATTAGACTTACCAAACAAATCATTAGTAACAAGAATTACTGAGCAAACTAATAAAGTTAACAAGATTACAGTTTTTATTCTATTAATTTTTTTGCATTTAAGTGAATATTTTTTCATTTTTTCCCTCTTTCATACAGCATTGATAGGCTCCTATACTAGAAATAAGGAAAAGTTGTTCGTATTTCTAGTATAGGAGCCTTTATTTGTTCTATACCTATAAAACTTACCAGTTTGCTTCTTTACTATAGAAAGAAAATAGAAGCAATGAATTTAATAATAATACACCTACTATAGTTAGTACACTGTTCTCTTTCTCACCCGCTTTCGGCAACAATTTCTGGTTACTTGTTTCATTTTTCTTTGGTAATTGATCATTATCCGATGGCACTATGTGATT
>Ga0308156_1000798_pt1 | contig 49221 bp, 50 predicted proteins | sample PhyAR2_FD_201041 | JGI IMG/M metagenome (GOLD analysis project Ga0308156, IMG submission 201041) | Phyllosphere microbial communities from UC Gill Tract Community Farm, Albany, California, United States - DLSL A.R2 | ecosystem: Host-associated > Plants > Phyllosphere > Unclassified | place: USA... | reverse complement strand
CCAGTGGGAAGTTGAAGCCATTCCTGCTGGCAGTTCGCCAACCGGTCACGGCATTATTCTGAATACCAAATCATATCTGCTTTCGGGCTTGACGGAAAATACCTGTTATGATGTCTACGTAAGGTCTATCTGCAGCAGTGGAACAAGTGATTGGACGAAGTCTGCTGTTCCTTTCTGCACCGTTCCAAACTATTGCGGAGACGCCCATTTCTATGATTCAGGAGGCCAGAACGGAAACTATTCTGATAATGAAAATTGGATCAAAACAATCTATCCAATGTCAGCCGGGAAATTAGTAAGTGCCAAATTCACAATGTTTAGCCTGGAAGGCTGTTGTGACAAACTGACTATTTATAATGGTCCCGACATCCTTTCTCCGATATTATTCTCGGCAGCGAGTATGAGTAGTTTGCCTCAGACATTCAAGTCAACCAATCCTATGGGCGCATTGACTTTCAGGTTCACCTCAGATTCAAGTGCTGCCTATCCTGGTTGGGACGCCCTGATCAACTGCGAAGAAAATCTTTCCGTTGCTTACAGTGAGCTGGAGAACATCAGGATATTCCCAAATCCAATAACGACGGGGATTCTAAATATTTCTTCACCGGTAGAAGTCAGGAAATACGAGATTTTCGATGTCAGTTCAAAACTCATAGTACAGAAAAATGTTTCCGGAAAAGAACTGAAATTAGATATTGGTCATCTTTTATCGGGCAATTATCTCATCAAAATTACAGACCGGGATTCTGGAATTCACACTTTTAAAATCATTAAAAAATAAATTTGATTAAAGGGAACGTCACTGTTCCCTTTTTTTTATTCCAAAAAACTTCAAAATTAATTTTGAAGTTTTAAAATAATGATTAGCTTTGTAATTCAAAGTTCTTTTTATGGAATCGAAAAATTATCAGGAAGAGTTGGCGCACATCCGTCAGATGATGGAACGCAGTTCTAGATTTATTTCATTAAGTGGATTGTCCGGCGTCATTGCTGGGATTGTGGCCTTATTGGGTTCCGTCTACGTTTATTTCGTTTTCCAGAGAGAAGGCATCGATTATTTTGATGGCAATCGCAATATCTACGGACCGGCTTTGGCAAAGGAATTATTCTTTGTTGCGTTGATTGTTCTGGTATTGGCTATTTCCAGCGGCTACATTTTCACGGCCAGGAAAAGCAAAAAGAAAAACCTGAAAATCTGGGATTCAATTACGAAGAAGCTATTGTTCAATTTTGCGATTCCACTAGTTGCAGGCGGGATTTTTTGCATAGCACTTTGGTATCACCATTATTTTCCTTTAATTGCGCCATCAATGCTCATTTTCTATGGCTTGGCCTTGATTAATGCAGAACGATACACATTAAGCGATGTCAAATATCTTGGGATATGTGAAGTAATTCTTGGAATGATTGCATTATTCTGGCTTGGCTGGGGATTGATTTTCTGGGCCATCGGATTTGGTTTTCTGCATATTTTTTATGGAACTTTGATGTATAGGAAGTATGATTAGTTATTAGTTAACCAGTTTTTTAGTAATTAGTTTTAAGTTATGGCAACAATTTTATCTTTTAAGGATTTGGTGGTTTGGCAGAAGTCACACCAGTTTGTTCTTGGAATTTATTCAGTAACAGCTGCTTTTCCTAGAGAAGAAGTTTACGCATTAACCAGTCAGATTCGAAGAGCGGCCGTGTCTATTCCGGCTAATATTGCAGAAGGATTTAAGAAAAAGACTTTACCAAATAAGATTAATTTTCTATCACATTCCGAAGGTTCATTAGAGGAAGTCAAATATTATTTAATTTTAGCAAAAGACCTTAATTATATATCACCGCTTGATTTTGACAGATTAATATTAGATGCCGAAGAGGTGAGTAAATTAATTGGTGGATACTCAAAATCTATTAAAAGTTACCACGAGAAAATCCAGGTTAAATAACTTACTAAATCAATAGACTCACAACTTATCAACTGACCAACTGACCAACAGATGTTAAATATCAATCAACTCAACAAAGAATTCGAAAGTCGTGTAAGATTGGGCATAATGTCCGTTCTTATGGTCAACGATTGGGTTGATTTTACGGAAATGAAAAACCTTCTCAGCGCCACCGACGGAAATCTCGCCAGCCACAGCACAGCGCTGGAAAAAGCAGAATACATCGAAGTTAAAAAAGAATTTGTAGGCAAAAAACCGAGAACCTCTTACCGCGTGACGCAAAAGGGGAGAGATGCATTTACAGAACATATCAATAATCTGGAAAAATTGTTGGGAAGATAGCACAATGAATTTTGCGCCCTTTAAGGTTGGGAAATAAATTGTTGGGACGAAAACTCCTGATTTTTTTTGAAAATATACTTTGTAATTCAAAGAACTTTATAATTAAGAAAATGAACAGAAGAAAGTTTATAACCAAAACATTACTCGCAACAGCCGGGATTTCATTTGGTTTTTATTCCTGGCAAATAGAACCATTCTGGTTGGAGTTTGTCCATCAGGATTTACCGATTAAAAATCTACCCTCAAAACTGCATAATAAAGTTCTGATGCAGATTTCAGATTTGCACGTCGGAAACCGGTTCGATTATAATTTCCTCATTGATTCCTTCCAAAAAGCAAAAGCTTACAAACCCGATATCGTAGTTTATACCGGAGATTTTGTATGTTGGGAAAACAATCCGGAACAATTTGAACAGCTTAAAATCGTAATGAAGGAATCTGTTCACGGCACTTTGGGTACTTTCGCCATTCTCGGCAATCACGATTACGGTGCAGAATGGAATGAAGCATATGTTGCTGATGAGGTTTCAAAAATTCTGACACATTCCAAAATTCAAATGCTAAGAGATGCGAAAACGGAAATTTCAGACCTTAATATCTATGGTTTTGAAGAATTATGGGGAACTAATTTCCATCCTGAAAATCTGACCAAAACCATCAATCCCGATGAAGCCAATCTTGTTCTTTGTCACAATCCCGACGTTTGCGATCTGGATGTCTGGAACGGTTATCAAGGCTGGATTCTCGCCGGCCATACACACGGCGGACAGGCCAGACCGCCATTTCTGCCACCGTTGATTTTACCAGTTAAAAACAGAAAATACACCTCCGGAATCATCGATCTGGAAGATGGGAGAATGCTCTACATCAACCGTGCTTTGGGACATTCTTACCAAGTCAGGTTCAATTGCAGACCAGAGATCACAATTTTTACTTTGAAATCTATTTAATATAAAATCAACAATTATGGAAAACTTTAAAATTTTAAACATTGGTAAATCGCTTTTTTGGCTTTCGTTTATTTTGGGAAACATTTGTCTCTTTGGATATATTTTTTCCGGAAATCAAGGCTTTGCCATTGGTGGTTATTTTGTTTTGATTTTCGGAACTATCATCAATCTACTCGTATTTATTGGCTTGATGGTGTATGGATTAGTAAATCAAAAGTACAGAAGTGAATCCATCAGATCTGCGATGATTCTCCTTATCAATATTCCCGTCGCAATTCTCTATTTCTACATCGGAACCTCAATTCTAAAATAAAAATTATGAAAAAAATCCGCATTCAATTTCTGCTTTTCGTCTATGATAATACGCAGAAGATTTATAGAAAATACTTTAAAAAAAAGAAAAGGCAATGGGCATTTTCCCAACAGCAATTATTGGGTTTTGAGGAAGATACTTTGGGGAGGAAACTCGGCGAATTCTACAGAAAGCACGGTTTTACAATGATTCCGAAGATGGAAAATCATGACGTTCACCATTTGATTACCGATTGCGGAACCAGATTCGAGGAAGAAATTGCGATGCAGTTTTTGCTTCTGGGAAATGGAAAAATGAATGCGCATCTGCTCGCTGCAATTTTTTTGGGAAGTCTTATTCTGCCAGAATATTTCAGGATTTATCTGAAGGCGTACCACAAGGGAAAACGGATGAGGCCTTTCCACTATTGGGATTTTGAGAAATTGCTCTCTCACAACTTTGAAAACATCAGAGATTTTGTTTACCAAAAGCAAACGCCGGTTTTCTATTAAACTCAACGTTCAAATCAATCTTAAAAATCATAAATTATGAAAAAACACCACTTAATCTTCATCACCGTTTTCGCAGTCATCATCCTTTTTTATGACGAATACATTGCTCTCAACCTGGGAATTCTGGGTATTGTGATGAGCATTTTAACGCTGATTCAAACGAAATTTGAGCTTAGAACACGCTCGTTTCTTACCCTTTTTGCTACCTCCATCTTCTCATCACTTGCATTTGTCTGGTTTGGCGACGCCATTTCTTTTATCGCCGTTTTCAGCTCCGTTTTTTTGCTTAGATTCCGCGGTGAATATCCCAGACTTAATCCCTTCATTTATATTGAGATTCTCCTGATTAATTTATTTTCCTTTCTGGGAAGGGTTTTCCACCTGGAACAATGGTACGGAAGCCGGAAACCAGGCGGCAGTTTCAGTAAAAAAATGATCACCTTCGTTTTGATTCCGGGAATTTTCATCACTGTTTTTCTTCTTATTTATTCTGCGGGAAGTTCGCATTTTGACCGCTTTTTTAGCGAACTTCAATTTGATTTTTATATTTTCAACGTGCTTATTCTGGCTGTGGCAGGCTTTTACATCGGTTTTATATTCTGGAATTTTGGTGTGGAAACATTTATGTATAGACAGAATCAGTCTTTGCAGGATAACTTTTCAGGATCGGCGGGTGCTCAGAAACCAACATTTTCCTTTCTCGATATCGACTCGGAAAGGACAAGCGGTTTTATTTCTTTTTGTGCGCTAAATATTTTACTTCTGATTTTCATTGTCACCTACAATTACGAACAGTTTTTTGAAGTTGTCAAATCTCAGGACAATCTGAGCGCAGAAACGCACGAACGTGTCAACTCTGTAATTCTGTCCATCATAATGGCGATTCTTGTGATTCTTTTCTATTTTAAAAGCGGTTTCAATTTTGATGAAAAAGCAAAATCTCTGAAAATTTCTGCCAGGATTTGGATCGTTCTAAATGCAGTTCTTGTCATTTCGGCATCCATCAAAAATTCTGAGTATATCATCAATTTTGGACTTACTTACAAACGTTTAGGCGTTTACGCATTCCTCACAATGGCCTTGATTGGTTTGATTTTCACCTTAATCAAAATTCAGAAAAGTAAGACCAATGCTTACCTTTTTACACGGATGTTCTGGGTTTCTTATGGCTTGATTTTGGTTTGCAGTTACGTCAATTGGGGCGAAATCATTACTTCCAACAATATCAAAAATGTGGAAAATGATCCTTATTATTACGCCAATGAAATCAATTATAACGAAAAAATATTGCTGGATTACGCAGTGAAAACTGGAAATTCCGAATTGAAAACCGAAATTACCGAAAGGATCAAATTTTATCAGAAAGAATCTATTCTCTCAAAAATCTTATATTATGAAACGATTGACATCGAAAAATCAGACAAAAAATAGTCTCAAATATCTGGCCTTGATTCCATTGTTTATGGTGGCCTGTAAAAAGGATCCCGAAGTGAAGGATACAAAAGTAGATACTGTGACAACAGTGGAAAAACCAATAGATACGCTGTCTGCAATCATTAAAACGGAAAGAGAATCCAATCAGAAAATCATCACTGTAGACGCTTCCAAAATGCCGATCCGTCTGAATCTTGAAATCAAAAATCCAAACGACCAGATTATCCTGAAGCTGGAAAATTTGAATCAGCCGAAAATTAAAGGCTACGTGAAAACGGAAAGCCCGATGAATGTGAGAATCAATCAGATCAGAATGCCGGATAATACTTTTGACGGACCATTTGGGCCAACCATCGAGTATGATACAAAGCAAAAAGGCGAATACTGGCTGATTCTGGCCAAAAATAATATGGCAGACGGCGATCCTGTCGGAAAATTCTTTGTTAAAATAGAGTAGGAATATTTACCACAAAGGCATTTACAAAAACAAATCATTTGCCTCAATATTAAAAAAGAGAAAATAGTAAGCGTTCTATTTTCTCTTTTTTATTTTTAAATGTGGTAAAAATTATTTCAAACTTTGAAGTGCCAGTCTGTAACCTTTCATCCCGAAACCGGAAATCACAGCATTGCAGCTTTCGGCAGTTACAGACTTTTTCCGAAATTCTTCGCGTTTATAGATATTGCTGATATGGACTTCTATTTTCGGACATCTTATATTTTTGAGACAGTCAGAAATAGCGTAAGAATAATGCGTAAAAGCGCCGGGATTGATGACCACAGCCTCATAATTTTCCTCCTGCAGACGGTTGATCAGTTCACCTTCTATATTGGATTGGTAGTAGAAAATATCATCTGCACCAAATTCGTTTTGCAGTTCCGACAGATAATCTTCCATAGAAACTGAGCCGTAAATTTCCGGTTCGCGCGTTCCGAGTAAGTTGAGATTGGGGCCGTTGATGATGAGGATTTTCATTCGGAATATTTTTTTCAAAGATATAAAATTAGGGCTGATGCTGAAAGCAGTATCCAGCACCTTGATCCACTTTTTGCGGTTCCTTGCATTGAATCTTGGTGTTTCTTCCAGCCGGTTTTCTCATTAGAATAATTGTAAAATCCTAATTACTCCTGATCATATTTTTTGAGTTAAAATTTAACTGGATTATTTTTCTGAATTGATTTTTCCCGATGAGACGGTGAAAATTCCAAAGTCGTCAATCAGCATATTCTCCTTAGAAACCTGGTTGAAAGCCATCACGCGGTCCAACTCTTTTTGAGATCTTCTTCGCATAATCCAATCCTTATTCTGGTGATTATTAAGGACATAAGCAATCATTTTCAACTGTGGATGCCAAGGTTGTCCTGTATAAATGACAGAAGCATTTTCTTCTGATATTCCGGTCACACCTTTGATGGCTTGGCTGGCCATTTCGTTATCTCCAAAAAGCTCCAGAATCCCTGAAATAATTGTAATATTCGGCTGAAAATCTATCTTTCTGTAGGTTTCAGGGTCAAAACAGTCGTAGTTGGTAAACCTGATATTGCTGAATTTTTTTTCCTTAATGACTTTTTCGCCTATTTCGATATTGGCTTTTACAAATTCATTGATTACGATTTCCGCATCGGGATATTTCGCTTTGATATCAAATAGGTAATTCCCCGTTCCGCCTGCTATATCAAGGATTTTCACTGTTCTGCCTTCTTTTTTCAGGCTCTCAATTTTTTGCTCGATAAGCTGAATGAGGTGTTGTTTTCGGATTCGGATTCCCGTCCAGCCAATGGCTTCCAGATAATTTTTGTCCATCATTTTTCCAAATCCCAATTTTCCCGCCGGCTGATTGTGATAGACGTAATCCAAAGAAGCGCCGGAATCGAAACCGTGTTTAAGGCCGATTGCCATTCCGTTGCTGATTTTTCCAATTCTACTAAGTGACCATTTCTGAAACTTAAAATTAAGATTATTGCCAACATTATTCTCAAGATCCTTATATTCCTTCACCGAAAAAGTATCCTGAGCAAGGGAAATCTGCTTTGGCGTTTTGGCAAAACACTGTTCGGCAAAATCTTTTATTTTATTGTATACCAATTCTTTCCCTGTTTCAAAAAGGATTCCGTGAAAGAAGTCAGGCAATACTTCCAGTTTTTTCAGATCTGTATCCAATTTATCATGGAACATTTTCTGATCCTTGTTAAAAACAACTGCGTCTTTCTCTGCAGATAGAATGAGTGTGGGTGTATCAATCGCTTCAGCATCGTCCACCAGGCGTTTTCCTGCTTTTGCAAGATCAATGAGCAGTTCTGCATCAATAGATCTCGTGATCAGAGAGTCTGTATCGTAAGCTTTTTGCTGCTCGGGATCGTGTGTCAGCATTTTTGATTTGACATAACTTTTTATAATCAGTCCTTTTTTCAGCTTTGTTCCTAAAGTGATCATTTCATTGGCCAAAGGCACAATCAGATTGATCCTAAAAGCCGGTGCCAGCAGAGCCATTCCTGCAATCTGAGGTGCAAAATCGTGAACCCAAGCTGCAGAGACTACGCCGCCGATGCTGTTGGCAATTACAAAAATATCGGAAATCTTCACCTCATATTCTGATTTTAGAAACTTGGAAAAATAATCCAGATCTCTTACATAATCCATAAATACAGATGATGTCTGTGTTTTTGTATGGCCGTGGCCCCGAAGATCGAAAGCAAAAATATTGTAACCGGAAAATTGTTCGGATGTGGCAATGTCATTCAGTCTTTCAGAATGCTCGTGTCCGCGGTGGATGATAATGATGCTTTTCTGATTGGGTCTAAAATTCCATTTGCGGTAGAATATTTCGCTGCCGTCAAATGTTTTAAAATGGCCGTTGTTCATAAGTTTATTTTTTTGAGGAAATCTGCCGCATAGGGATGAAGGATATAATTTCTATGTAGCGATTTTATTTTGGTTATTGCTTCGTCTGTAGGTAAAGATAGAATATTTTTCATTACCAAAGTGGCTATGACAGTACATCTGGTGTATCCCATCGTGCAATGGATCAGTATTTTTCCGTCGTCTGGGAGCCGGCTGTACTTTTCGGTAATATGCGTAACCAGTTTTCTTGTTTCTGCAATGTCAAATGTTCCAATATCCAGGTACGGAAAAGAAAAATATTCGGCAGTTTTCCTGATCTCAGGATTTTCCTCTATCTCTGCAGAAAGATCGTAAACGGTAGTTCTTTCATCGGGTTTAAAGTATTTCAGATCATTAATGTCTAGTCTAGATGATATAAATAGCCTCGGCAGAATCTCTACAGGACGTCTGTTTTTCCTTAATGAAATTACAAAAATCCAATAGATAATTAAATAAGGTAAATAGAAGATCCTTTTGTAGAATGCAATCTTGCCTGACTGGTCTTTCAGAAAACCGACGTGATTCTTTTGATATTGATAGCCTACAATCATCATTACCAAAGCCGGCCAAAGCAAAGCCAGCCAAAACATTCCGTAGAATTGTGTAAGTAATAATGAAATCAAAGCAAGAAACCATGCACACAAGAAATAATAATTTGCGACCTGGAAATTTCTAAACTCAAATTCATTTTTGCCTTCCGGGAAAACGATAAAACTTAAATGAGCCAAGATAGATCCTGTAAGAATATCCAGAAAATGATGCTGATAAGTCGTCAGTGTAGAAATGCCCAATAAAATCAGCCACAGCATCAGGAAAGTTCTCATATTTCCTTTGATCGTCCTGAAAATGGTCCAGAAAACATAAGCGTAAGCAATATGCAACGACGGACTTTGATTGAAAGGCGAATCAAAAATCTCTAAAAAATGAAAAGAAAATCCCAAAAACGACTGGCTTACATCTGGTTTTGGCATCAGGAATCGCAGCGGAAAAATGACAAAACAAAGTCCGGCTACAACAGTGATGAAAAGCATCCTTTTGGTAAGAAGCCGAAGTTGTTTTTTTGTTTTGCAAAGTAGAAAAATCAGACAAAGAAAAACACCGCTCGTCATATACGGGACAATGGTCCAGATGAGAAACGGAATGTTCTTTTCGAAATCAAAAACAAAGGACTGTACATTCGGCAGCGATGATACGTGCCACATAGAAGCGTTGTAAACTACGGCAAATACAACAGAACACAATAAAAGTGCGTAGGCTTTTTGTTTAATTGTTAATCTCTGGTCATCCATTTTGCTTTCCTGAACATAATAAGATTAAGTAATGACGAGGGTAGAAGTGATAATGCAGTCATCATCCACTTCATTTTTGAAGGGAAAATAAACAGTTTTTTTTCAAGATCAATAGCTTGAGAGATGAGAACCGCAGCAGATGTGACATCGGTCAAAAAAGGTTTTTTATGAAGATCATTGTTGTTCAATGCTCTCAGTTTCGGCGTGTCTACATAGCCCGGCGCAATGGTCGTGACACTAATTCCGAATGGTTTCAAAGCTCTGTGGTACGCATCAGCGATCTGAATGACAGACCGTTTGGTTTTGGTATAGAGGCTGGATTTTTCATAATCCAAAATACCGGAAACCGACGCTATTACTGCAATTTTGCCCTTTCTGTTTTTCATTGCTTTTCTCGCCGCTTCGAAGCAGTTGACGGCACCTAAAATGTTGGTTTTCAGCATTTCTTCTGCTTCTTCATACGTGATATTTCCCGCAACGTCTTCCGCATAGCTTCCCGCGCAGTTGATGAATAGGTCCAAATTACTGCGGTCCAGAAATAAATCTATTGCCGAGGACAAGGATGCCGGATCACATACATCAGCACAGAAACTCTGAAGCTGACCGGAAACGGAAGTTGGAATTTTGCTTACATCTCGCCCGCAAATAGCCACTCGGAAGCCTTTCTCAAGATAAAGTGTCGCAAGAGCAAGACCTATTCCCGATGTTCCGCCTGCAATGAAAACGTTCTTTTGATTATAGTTTTTCAATTAAATCAGATTAAAATAATTACCAATTTTTGTCCTTCGGAATGATGGTTAGGCTTTTCATGGCCTGATCAAATCCATACTGCCATTGCCTTTCCATATTTTCCCGAAAGTGTCCGTAAGTTTTTGGTAAAGCCAAATCGATTCCAAAATTTTTCCAATTGATATTTTTTTTAATATAATAACCGTCAAGTTCCTGCTTGATGCTGGTGGTGTCAATCTGATAATCCGGATTTTGACTCTCAATTTCTCGGAGTCTTTCATTGCCACTGTATCCTAAAACTGCACGTACAAAAGATTCTTCAACAGGATTATAAGCTTGTTTTTTCTCAATAAAGACTTTACCTGCAAGATGTTTTGCCAGCTCTATGGGGATCAAATCTATGGCGCCGCCGACAAAATATCTTCCTTCTGATTGGAATGGAGCCACATAAAACATATCCGAAACCGAAATTCGGGTGCCTTCCAGCATAGAAAAATCAGTTCTGATGATGGTTGTTTCTGCTATGGCGCTATTTTTAAAATGGTCTGAATCTAGGATAATTTCGGCGGGAATTATTTTTTTTGCAGTTTCGGGATCGGTTAGAATTAACTTTTGATAAAGTTTTCTGTTATTTCGTTTTTGTCCGGTTTCGTTGGGATCAAAAAGAATTTCAGAACCAATGATAACAGTAGGGATTTCTTTGGAAAAATCAGTTTTCAGCGATGGGAAATCTTTGGAAAGATCCTGATTCATTTCAACCAGATATCTGCTGAAAATATCTTCAATATAGGGTGCGTTTTTTTTATTAAGAAACTTCTGCAAAGTAAGAATTCCAATCCTTGAAAGCTTTTTTTCATTTGTAAGTCGGGTTCCCGATACAAAATCAAAATATTCCCTGGACTTCAGATAATCCTTCCGGGAAAGATGATCGGGAAAAGCATTGATGACGGTGGCCGCAAATGCTCCGCCGCAAGATGCGATGAGGACGTCTGGCGCCATTCCGAGTTCGTCAAGTGCGGCAAACATTCCGACATAGATGGCAGATCTTGTCCCGCCACCTGACAGTATCAGTGCTCTTTTGAATTTTTCGGTCATCAGTTTCAGAACTTTAAAATTATCGGGAGCATCCAGAAAAAAAGTGGCGCATTAAAAATTAAACTGTCCATCCTGTCCAACAAACCGCCGTGGCCGAGAAGCAAGTTCCCCGTGTCTTTTACTCCTGTCTGCCTTTTAATATAAGACATCAGTACATCGCCCAGAAATCCGAAAATCCCCAACATAATACCGAGAATCAAATTGGCAGCAATGCTTGATTTTAATAAAAATAAACCTAAGACGATGCTCAGGATCACGGTTAAGAAAATACCGCCTACAAGGCCTTCGAGAGTTTTATTGGGGCTGATCTTAGGAACTATTTTATGTTTTCCGAAGAATTTGCCCATCAGGTATTGAAATACATCGTTCAGTTCAGTCACGACCACGAGAAATATAATCGATTGGATGCCGGATCCATTGTCTCTCACAAATGCTAGATGGGAATAGGATAGCAGGCAGATGATCAGCCCAAGCAGCAATCCCATTATTTGTCGCCACTGTAATTTTGCGATTACAAAATAGACTAAAATGTTTACAATCAAAAATGAGCTGTAGAGCAAGTAGAATTCTATTTCAAAATTAAAAAGCAGTAATAATTGAATAATCGCAATTCCTGCAGAAATGAGAACGCGGAATCTATCTACTTTGAAAAGTCTCAAAAATTCAAAAAAAGCCTGAAAACAAATCCAAGACACGAAAATTTTTGTTGCAAGCGGATGAGATATGCCGAGTGCAAAGGCCAAAATAATGTAAACCCACGTTTTGACCCGCAAGGGAACATCGGCAAATTTGTTTTCTTCAACGGATTCTTCAGGCTTCATTCAGAGATTTCTTTAGACGTGTAAATGTACTGATGAGTAAAAGCAGAATAACTCCTGCAAAAATATATTGGGAAAACGAGCTGATATCTCCTCCGAAAAATGCGGTGAGTCCGTAGATTCCCAGAAGCAGAGCACGATCACTTTTTCCCATTGGTCCGTCATAACGCCGATGATTGCCTACTACTTTCCCCAGAAGACCAGCAAATTCATTAATAATGCTTAATAAAATAAAGATGACAATCAGGTATAAACTTTCAGGATGGAATTTGATTAGAGGAAAGAAAACGATCACATCAGAAACGATATCACCAACTTCATTCAGAACTTCGCCCATCTTACTGGTCTGGTTGAATTTTCTCGCCATCATTCCATCCAGAGCATTCAGTGCCATTCTGAAAAGGAGGCCAACAGGTAAACTAAGAAAGAGCCATTTCGAATCGTCCGCAAACCAAAATAAAATACCGATAATGGCCGACAGAATCACAGAGCTGATGGTAATTTGGTTAGCCGTTATTTTATGATTATTCAGAAAGAGCAGAATAGGAGTGAGCAGCTGCTGGAACTTTGGTTTTAATTGATACACCGAAATCATGAGTCTATGGACTTTTAGTTTATCCAAATATAAACAAATATTTAACTAAAAGGTAGCTGAGCGCTTTGGAATGATCTGCAACCGGAATGATTGGCAATATTGTATAACAAAAAATCCTTAGAAAATTCTAAGGATTTTTAAGTAGCCCGTAGGGGAGTCGAACCCCTCTTACCAGGATGAAAACCTGAGGTCCTAACCGATAGACGAACGGGCCAAGGACTTTATATTAAACTAAGCTGTTTACTCTCTTAGTCAATTTGCTTTTTAAATTAGCTGCCTTATTCTTGTGAATAATGTTTTTCTTAGCTAATCTGTCAAGTAAAGAGATTACTCTTGGTAATTGCTCTACTGCTACTGCTTTGTTCTCTTCTGTTCTAAGGGACTTCAAAGCTGTTCTTGCAGTCTTGTGGTTGTATTTGTTACGAAGTCTTCTTACTTCGTTTTGTCTGATTCTTTTAAGTGCTGATTTATGATTTGCCATAACGTTCAAATGTGGGTGCAAAGATAAAAACTAAATTCTAATTTGCAAACTTTTTTTTGAAAAAATTTAAAAATTTTATTTTGCTGTTTGGGAAGTGTAAAATGATCGTCTATGCTCTATGGATAAAGAATAGTTCCTTTGTTTTTCCCTTATTGCGGTGCAAAAATATAAATTATTTTTAAAAATAAAAACTTTTGCGGGATTTTTTTTAAAATTTTTGGGAATCGGCTCTATACAGTGCCCATCACAAACATATTTTCCATCGTCGGCGCATCGCTACCGCCCTGTTTCTCAAGGGTTATCGCAAAGGCTTGCGCTTTCGGGATATTGGAAAGAATAATTCTTGTGTCTTTGTCAGCAGAGTACATTCCTGCGCTTACAGGTTTGCCGTCTACAATGGCCCAAAGCTGATACTGCATCCCTTCCGGCGCTTTTGGCAGATTTTGTGCGTTCAGATATACGTCTTTGGACGCGTTGTCCCAGTAGACCATTGCTTGAGACTGAGGATGTTTTTCAACACCTTTCAGCGGCACAGTGACGATATTCGGATTGGTAAGGATAGATAATTTTTCCTGCGAAGTCTGCAAAGCCAGATTTTGAGACTGTCTTTCAGTCTGCAGTTTGGCAATCTCTTTCTGCGTTTTGGAACTGTTATTCAGATAAAATAGATTTCCTAAAATGCTTACAAGAAACAATACGGAAGCTGCAACAGCATATCTCTTCCAGCCGGATGACTGGTCTTGATAGACTTTTTGTGGAGATTTTTCAATTCTATGAACAGTATTTTCAATAGTCAGCGGGTGAATTTCCTCAACACTCTGTTCCGCCTGAATTTTGGCCCAGATTTTGGTTTCCAGCTCTTCAGGAGGTGTTATAGCCTGCGCAGTGGCCAGATCTTCCAAAGTTTTTTGCGCCTCTTCGAATGCAGCTCTCACCTCGGCACTGTTCTTCATCACACACTCCAAAATGCCTGCTTCCTCGGGAGAAGCAAGACCTAGAATGTAAGATTCCAAGATTCCGGATGATATGTATTCTTCTATGTTCACTTTATTGATAATCTTTTAATAGATCCTTTAATTTAATAAGGGCATTCCGCATCTTTGTCTTGATGGTTCCCAGCGGCATTTTTAGTTTTTCGGATATTTCGTTTTGAGTATAACCCTGATAATAGGCAAGGTCTATCATTTCTCTCTTGTCAGTCTCCAGATTTGCCAGCACGTCGGAAAACCCGATAAAGTCGGACGTTCGGTTACTTGTTGAAAGCGCCGCACTGTTATATACGAAGTCGGGAAGCGTCTGGTTTTTAAGTTCGTTTTGAAAAGCTTTGGATTTCAGATAATCTATCGCTGTATTCCTCGCAATATTAATCATCCAGGTGTAGAGTCTCCCCTTTACAGAATCGTACTGGTGTATAGAATTCCAGATTTTGACAAACACGTCCTGTATTATTTCCTCTGTGTATTCCTTTGATTGCACTATCCGGAAAATCACACCGTACAACGCACCGGAGTAGTGGTTGTATAAGTGTTTGAAACCCGCTTCGCTCTTTTGTCTCAGCAGTTCCAACAGTTCTTCCTCAGAATAGGTTGTTTTAATAATCAAGAATTTACAGATCCAAATGTAATGAAATATTACATATAATTATTTATTTTTTCATTTTCTTGATTTTATTTCAATACAATCTCTTTTCCGATAGTTATTTTGGGCGCCTTTATCCGTCCTCCGCTCCCGCTTTTTTGCTGCGCCGAAAAGGCGCAGCAAAAAGAGCTCCGCTCAGGCCGGGGCGCGCTTCGCATCGTTTGAGGCTGCCAGATCAATATAAATTTTAACATCCTATCATATTGAGATAACCATTGCCGACAACTATTTGAAAATGACAAGAACTGCAGGAATTTTACAACCTCAATCTGAATTTCGACTCTCAAAACTTTGTAGGATAACGACAAATCCAGATCGGTCCTTATCTCGTAAATAGCTGTAAAGATTTACAACAATGAAAAAGCTTAAAAAAATATTCCTCGTAAGTTCCGTCGCTCTGATGCACGGTACTGTCAGCGCGCAATCCGCAAATTTCAAAACCAAAAATCCTTACTACTCAAAGACAGAAACTACGCCGCTGAAAGTGAGCAACGCAGAATGGAAAAAGATCCTGAAACCGGAGTTATACCAGGTGGCCAGAGAAGCTGCTACAGAAACCGCTTTCACCGGAAAGTTCTATGAATTTGATGACAAAGGAACCTATTACTGCGCCGTGTGCGGCAACGCTCTTTTTCTATCCACTGCAAAGTTTGCAACCACCTGTGGCTGGCCTTCATTCTACGAACCGCTTCGTAAAAACAGCGTAAAATATAAAAAAGACGATTCCCACAATATGTCCAGAACAGAAGTCCTCTGCGGCAGATGCGATTCTCACCTCGGTCACATCTTTGATGACGGTCCCAATCCTACAGGAAAGAGATTTTGCATGAATTCTGTCTGTCTGGATTTTGTTCCGATTTCGAAAAAATAATGGGCTGATAATTAGAGATTTAAAATAAATAATCAATTATTTAAATCCAAATGCAAACCGATGTCGTAACTGCTAATTACAACACAAAATATTAATATAAAAAATAAACAAAATGAATTCAAGAACAAAAATCGCAGCTTTCGGAATGATCGCATTATCATTCGCATTCAGCGGAAACGCAACTGCACAGACAATGAAGATGAAAGAGAAAACAGTAATGGTGGGCGGAGCAGCAATGTACCCTTCTAAAAATATTGTTGAAAATGCAATGAACTCCAAAGACCACACGACACTGGTTGCAGCTGTAAAAGCGGCAGGATTGGTCGAAACACTGCAAGGGAAAGGGCCTTTCACCGTTTTGGCTCCAACCAATGAGGCATTTGCCAAACTTCCTGCAGGAACAGTAGAATCTCTTGTAAAACCGGAGAACAAAGAAATGCTGACCAAAATATTGACTTACCACGTGCTGGCAGGGAAATACAATGCTAAACAAATCTGGGCAGCTGTGAAAGCAGGCAACGGAAAAGCAACGATGAAAACTGTGGAAGGCGAAGATGTTACTTTCTGGACTAAAGGAAACAACCTTTATGTGAAAGATGCAAAAGGAACAAGTGCAAAAGTAACTATCGCAGATGTGAACCAATCTAATGGCACGATTCATGTTATCGACACGGTGCTGATGCCTTAGTGATTAAATAAAATAACACAAGTATGCTTGTGTTATTTTTATTTTATATCATTAATCATTAAAAATTAACCAACTATATAAAAATAATATTATGAAAAAAACAATCAGTGTTTCCAATGGTGCAGCCACTTTGGATACCAACAGAAGAAACTTTTTGAAACTCAGTGGTGTGGGTCTGGCAATAGCTGGTCTTGCATTGGTGGGATGTAATGACGATGATGATTTTACCATCATGGAAAATGGCGTTTTCGATCTTGGAAAAGGTGACGTAGGCGTGTTAAATTACGCTTATGCATTGGAACAGTTGGAAGCAGATTTCTACACAAAAGTAGTGAACAGCTTCTACACAGGGATCTCCGAAGCAGAAAAGCAGGTATTTACAGATCTTTATAATCACGAAGTGATTCACAGAGATTTTTTCAAGGCGGCTATCACGGGAGCAGCTCCAAATGCTATACTGCCGACATTGGAATTTCAATATCCGGGTGTAGATTTTAAAAGCAGAACTTCTATCCTTGCAACAGCAAAAGCACTGGAAGATACAGGTGTTGCAGCTTACAACGGTGCAGGAAAATATATTACAAATCCGGATTATCTGGTACTTGCAGGCAAGATCGTTTCTGTAGAAGCGAGACACGCAGCAGCGATCAGAGACCTTATCAATCCGAAATCTGCAGACTTCTCCGGTGACGACGTGATCAATGCGATGGGTCTGGATCTTGCGAAAGAACCAAAAGACATCGTTGCAGCAGCAGGCGCTTTTTTCAAAACACCATTTACCTGGAAAGAGAGAGGTATTTAATCCATTATTAATTATCAAAATTTACTATTATGAACATTCTCAGATTATTAGATAAGCTCTCAAACGATAAATTTTTCACGGCAGAAGCTTCAAGATTAGAAACATTAAACAGCATTTCCAGCTTTGGAAAAAAAGCAGCAGTAGCAGCTATTCCTCTTGGTTTGGGCGCTATGATGTCTACACCGGCTCATGCAGAAACTAAAACCTCCAGTTCTTCAGCATTCGCAACGCCTTTGATCGATGCTTTGCAACTGGCACTTACATTAGAATATCTGGAAGACGAATACTATAGAGAAGGTCTTGCAAAAGCTGGATTGATTCCGTCTTCAGACAGAGTTATTTTTAACCAGATTTCAAAACACGAAACAGCGCACGTTGCATTTCTTAAAAGTACTTTGACGGCTTTGGGAACTGCTCCGGCAGCTAAGCCTACTTTTGATTTTACAGTTAAAGGTGCTTTCGACCCAATGGGTGATTATAAGCAGTTTATGATCCTCGCGCAGGCTTTTGAAGACACGGGTGTAAGAGCTTACAAAGGGCAGGCAGGAAACGTAATGTCTAACAAAGATGTTTTGACGGCAGCCCTTCAAATCCACTCTGTAGAAGCAAGACATGCTTCCGAAGTTAGAAGATTGAGAAATCAAAAAGGTTGGATAGAACTTGGAAATGGCGGCGAGATGCCTGCAGCTACCAATGCAGTCTATAACGGAGAAGGCGTGACGGTGCAGGCCGGTTTCAACACGGCTACCGCTTTCGGTGCAGCAGCAGGATCTGCAGCTTATGACGAAGTACTTAGTACGACAGATGCCACAGCAATTGCCTCTCTATTTATAGTGTAGGAACTTTTAAAACAAATGATGAATGATGATTACATCCTTTTCCTTAATTGGGAAAGGATTTTTTTTGAGCAATATTCTCACTTAAATAATAGCATATTAATTAGAATTGAGATCGATAGATCTGTACAAACTTAGCTGTAAAATATTGAATGGCTTTTATGGCTAATATTTCTGCGGAATTAGCTGGTCGTATTTTGTCAAACTACCATTTTGCGGCTCAAATACAACAAAAGCTCTTCTAAGAAGAGCTTTGTTATAATAATGTAGCCTATAGGGGAATCGAACCGCTGTTGCAAGAAAGAAAATCTTGAGTCCTAACCACTAGACGAATAGGCCTGGTTTTGTGGACTGCAAAAGTAGAGACTTTATATAGTTCTGGCAAATGATTTTGTCTATTTCAGTTTTTTCTCAATCACTGTATTGCCAATTCCTTTGTTCTCAAAATCTTTCTGCGCCTTGATAGCGTCCTCAAGAGATTTGTATTTACCGAAGGTGTAATAGAAAATTCCGTTTTCTTTATTTCTGATAATATCCGGGATGGCTTTCAGAATTGGTGATTTAGAATCCAGCTTATCTCTCCCTGCGTATATTTCTATCGTATAATAACCAATTCCCAGATTCTGATTTGGTACAAAGCTGATCGCCATACTGTTTCGGAATCCTGCGTCTTTAGCAGTTTTCAGATTTGTATCTCTCACCGATGCATAATTGGTAGTGCCGTAATAGTATTTGTAAGCACCGTTTTCTTTGATCGGCAAAATGTATTTCAAACCTTTAAGCGCTGGGTCTTGTGTGTTGTATTTAGTAGCTGTGCTCATCAGCAAAATTCTGAAATCATTTTTAAGGGGCTGTTCAACCGGTTTTTCAGGTTCTGGCTCTTTAATATTTCTGTCTACCAGTCTTTTGTAGCTCACAATGGCGTTAAAGATACTCTCCGCAATGGCCTGCTGACCATCTTCTGTAGAGATGTAATGCGCATCGTCATAGTTGTTGACAAATCCTGTTTCTATTAATATAGATGGCATCGCATTCATCCTCAGCACGTGCAGGTTCTCCTGTTTTACGCCTCTGGACAGTCGTTTGTCTTTTTTTACAAAATTATCTTCTACCATCCCGCCGATGATAAGACTTGCTTCCAGATATTTGCTTTGCTGGATTTTCAGTGCGATAAGGGATTCGGGAGAGCTGGGATTGTAAGAGGCAAAATTTTCTTTGTCACGCTCATCCAGAAAGATCACGTCATTTTCTGCTTTTGCGACGTCCAGATTGGCTCTGTTTTGATTAGGCCCCTGTACAAATGTCTCTGTTCCCTGTGCTGTAGCACTTTTGCTGGGAGAAGAATTGACGTGGACGGAGATGAAAAGGTCGGCTCTGCTTCTGTTGGCCAGGTCTGTTCGGTATGTTAAGGACGGATATTCGTCGATTTTTCTGGTGTAGATGACTTTATAGTCTTTGTTTTTTTCAAGCATTCTTCCAAGTTTCAGAACTATGCCCAGTGTTACATTTTTTTCCATCACAGTACCGATGTCACCGTAGCTTCTGTTGGCTCCTATATCGCTCCCACCGTGGCCTGCATCCAGCACCAGAGTGAATTTTTTCTGCGAATAAAAGCAACTGAAACTAATAAAAAACGTTAACAGAAAAAAAAATTTATTATAAAGTGTATGCCTAATCATTTTAATCTTTAAAATTTAATTAATTTTGAACCCAATTTCAGAATGACTGCCTTGGCTCGAAGTATTTTCAAAAGTATATTACTAATTTTAAATATCCTAATTTTTAACAATATTTTAGCACAAACTGTGCCCGTAAATACTGATAAAAAAAATGATGTTCGGGATTCTATCAATATAACCAAAGATTCCTTAGGAATAAAAAAAGATACCATCATCCCAAAAGAACAGCTGGAAGATGTGGTAAAGATGAAGGCGGAATACAAAAACAGCTCTTCTATCTCCAACAAACAGACTACGCTGCAGAAAAATGCCCAGATCATCTATCAGGATATGCAGATAGATGCAGACTACATCAGATTCGAATGGGAAACCGGGAAGATCTATGCAAGAGGCGAGCAGGACGAGAAAGGAAAAATCATCACGCCGGCTGTAGCCACACAGGGCGGCAAAAAATTTGAGTACAGCGAGGTTATTTATAACATCAAAACCAAGCAGGCCATAGCCTTCAATGCACGGACGGAGGAGAGCGAAGGTGTTATCGTAGCACAGAAAACCAAGAAGTACAACGATTCGGTTTTCGTGATGAGCCGTGCGATGTATACGACAGACGAATACTTCCTCAAGAAAAAAGATTCGCTCGCAGATTATCATATGTCTGCAAGGATGATCAAACTGCTGAAGACCAAGGATAATGCGCAGATCATCACAGGACCTATCCAGATGTATATAGAGCAGGTGCCGACCCCGTTAATATTACCATTTGCCATCTTGCCGTTTTCTGATAAGCGTTCCGCCGGGATTTTGATTCCGAGTTTTGGAGAGCGTCAGGACGTAGGATTCTTTCTGAATGGTCTAGGCTATTATCAGCCAATCGGCGACCATTTCGATCTGAAAATTTTGGCCGATGTCTACACCAAAGGAAGCTGGAACCTGAAACCGGAACTCAATTATCTTAAAAAATACAGATACTCCGGGAACTTTGCAGCCGATTATGGTTATACGGTGCGTGGTATCAAAGGGCTGGACGACTATTCCAGAACCAAGACGTTCAGAATTGCGTGGCGACATTCTCAGGATTCCAAGGCCAATCCGTACTTCACCTTCAATGCCAGTGTGGACATTGTCAGCAGCAAGTTTTACAACAATACAGTCAATAACAATTACATCTTCAACCAGAATGTGCTGAATACGCAGCAGACTTCCAGGGTCAACGTTACCAAACGTTTTCTCAATCTTCCGGTGACAATCAGTGCGAGTATGGCCTATGCCCAGAATTTTGCAACGGGATTGACGGATCTCCGTCTGCCGGATATGACGGTGGCCATCAATCAGTTTTACCTTTTCAAACCAAAGACAGGCGTGCGAACCGGTCTGTTGGAGAATATCAACGTAAACACAGGTCTGGCTTTCAGTAATTATGTGACAACGACCGAAGATCAGCTGTTTAAAAAAGGAATGTGGGACGACCTGAAAACGGGTGCTAAGAACAATATTTCTATGTCCACCAATACAACGGTTGCGAAATATTTTACCTTCACCATCGCTGCCAATGCAGACAACGTTTTGACTACCAAAACGCTGGAAAAAAGATACAATCCTGTAACCAATGCGGTGGAGGACAATTTTATAAACGGTATTTCCGGCTATTCCACCTTCTCTGCCAGCACCAGTTTGCAGACCGTACTGTACGGCCAGAAAAACTTCAGCAAGACGTCGCCCATCGTCGCAATCCGCCATATGATCACGCCAAGTATGAGCTTCAACTACGCTCCGGATTTTGGCGACAGAAGTTGGGGTTATTTCAAAAATTATGCTAATGCAAGAGGCGAGATGACACCGTACTCCATCTTCGAACAGGGGATTTACGGCGCACCTTCCTCAGGCCTTACGCAGAGTGTAGGATTTAATATCAATAATAATCTGGAGATGAAGGTAAGATCCAAATCTGATTCTACCGGCGTGAAAAAGGTGAAGATCTTTGAGAATCTGAATATCTCGGGGAACTACAATTTCGCTGCAGAGCGCAACAAATGGTCGGTCTTCACCGTAAATGGCCAGTCTTCTTTCTTTAATAATAAACTGAACGTCAATACCAGCCTTACCATTGAGCCGTACGAGATCGTATTTGCAGACGGCAGCACGGTAGGCGAGCGGACAGAGAATTTTGGGCGATTCAGCCTTCAGGGGTTCAACCTGCAGCTGTCCTATCCGATGAGCGAGGCCATCTTTGGCAAAAAAGAGGATGCTGCTAAGAAATATAAGAAGAAAGGCGAGATCCGGAATGAGAATTATTTCTTTGATGATGACAACTACTCCCGCTATTCTCCTACCTGGACGCTGAATGTGAATGCCAATTATGCATACACCAAAGGCCTCTCTATTATAGGAAACAAAGTGGCGACAGTGGGTCTGGATGGCAGCATCAAACTCACACCATACTGGAATATCAACGGAAGTACCAATTATGATGTGGTAAACAAAGCACTTGGCTACACACGCCTGGGATTTGCCAGAGATCAGCGTAGTTTTACGATCACATTCAACTGGGTGCCGTTTGGACAGTACAAGGTTTATGATTTCTTCATCGGGATCAAAGCCAACATCCTGAAAGACGCCGTGAAGTACAAAGAAAGAAGTTTCACACAACCGAACAGTACTTTTTAGGATTTAATGAAAATTTGTATAGTTTTGTAACACTTAATATTAAAAAATGAAGAAGATTATTCATACATCAGAAGCGCCGGCTGCAATTGGCCCTTATTCTCAGGCAACTTTGGTCAACGGGACATTATACATCTCTGGCCAGATTCCCGTAGATCCTGAGAGCGGCAAGCTGGTAGAAGGCATCCAGAAAGAAACCCATCAGGTGATGAAAAATCTGAAAGCCATCCTGACTGCTGCCGATATGGACTTCAGCAATGCGGTGAAAGCTTCTATTTTTCTTAAAAGTATGGACGACTTTGCTGAGGTGAATGAGATCTATGCCTCCTATTTCGAAAACGAAATCTATCCTGCAAGGGAAACGGTACAGGTATCCTGCCTGCCCAAAAATGTGGATGTCGAAATCTCTATGATCGCATTCAAAGACTAACTCATGAATTTCTGTAGGAATACACTGGGCGTTCTGGCAGGGCTGACTGTCGCTGCACTTATTATCACACTGGGGATAAAGATCGACTCGTCGTGGATTACCTACAAGCAATTTGCGCCCTTTGAACACTGGGAAACCCTGCTGAGATCTGTGCAGCACAAAGACTCCTTCTTTGTAGCACTGCTGTTCTTCGGCGGATTGGGTGTGACTTTTGGAGGGGTCGTGACGGCCATTATTGTAAAATATGCCAAGGTAGCGTATGCCATACTGATAGGATTTATCATGCTGTTCATCGCGATGCTGGATATCATCATCTATCCCTACCATCCGGTTTTCTACAAGATCTCCATCTTCCTCATCTTTTTTCCGTTTTCCTGGATTGGCGGCAAGATTACCGAAGTCATCTACGAGCGGCGAAAAAAGAAAGAAAAGCAACTATTACTCAAGAATAAAAAACCACAAGTCTAGGCTTGTGGTTTTATGTTTGAAATCGCTTTTTATAATTAATTTCGGTTCGCAAAATGAATTGAAGCCGTAGAGCGGCGACCTGTTAATAGAATAATCAGTCAGAATCGGCGAAGCTCCGTAGGAGTGGCCTGTAAAATATCCACAATTTTTTTCATCTAATTTGTCATGCTGTATGCATCTCTGCAAAGTGTGGTGAGATCCTTGCAGGATGACAAATCGGATGGTGAATTTACTATAGTTTTTAAATATGACAGGTTGAGTAATTGATAAGTCAACCTACCAAATCAGTAGCTTGAGTTACCAAATTCATAGGTCGACCTACTGAAATCATAGGTCAACCTACCAAAAACGCAGGCAAACCTACCAAAAGTATAGGTCAACCTACTACATTCATAGGCCGACCTACCAAAAGCATAGGTCAGCCTACAAAAATCACAGGTCGACCTACCTTCGAGGTAGGTCGACCTAGTAAATTGCAAGGTCAAACGGCCTTAATTGTAATTTGGGTTGAGTTAAATGTTATTATTTTTATTAATCTGAAAATTTGTGTCTGTAAAAAGCAAACCCGCCTCGGATCTTCAAGGCGGGTTTCTATTTGATTATTTAAAAATACAATTATTCGGTTGGCGGAGTCTCTGTTTTATTTTTGTTACCGCCAAACCGGCTTTTCCAGCTGTCGACTTCGCGCATGGCGAGATCCAGCGCGGCGTCATTCTCGCGGGACAGCTGCAGATTATTTTTGTATCGGTCTGTGAGAGTCATAATATCTGCTGAAGCGCCCAGCTGCATTTCTTCCAGGGTTTCAAGATTCTGTAAGATGGCCATCCTGCCACCTTCCAGGTTGTTGTAATAATCCAGCAATTTGGCAAGTTCCTTCGGGTCGTCGCTCCTTCCCAGGGAATCTGGAAACTGTGCGCTGATGCGGGAGATGAGTCTGGCGTAGCCTTCGCGGCCTTCTGCCATGGTGCGCATGCCGGGTTTCTCATCGTCTGTCAGGTTCAGTTTGTAATCCTTGAGCGGGATTAGTGCACTGGTAATGGTTGAGGTGTAGGTATCCGTAACAGTTTTTTCTGGGATAGTAAGAATGAATTTTCTCATTTGTGTTGTTGTTTTGGTTAAAAATTAAATTTCATTAATCAGATAAAAATAAAATAAATATTGGTATGAAAAGTAAAAATTACAAAATATTTTAATATGTATTTGTCTAAAATATTAAATATAAATCAAGGAGTAAAGCATTTGGCCTGTTCATCAGCGTTTACGATTGCTTGCGTCGTTATTTTTTGTGGATTTTTTACTAGAATGAGGATTTGTTTGTGAAATAAACTGTCAGATTACGGTTACCCGTAATGTTTTGTCATTTAAATTGTTTTAATTTGGAGGAGTTTAAAACATAAACATATGATGAAAAAATTAAACATTAACTGGTCTTGGCTCATTCTAATTTCTGCTTTCTTAATTTCTGGATGCAGAGAAGAACAAGACGTTCTGCAAAAGCACGACAACTGAAGTACTCTGCAAATATTGGATACAAAAAACTGTCAGAAATAACTGCAATTTTACCAAGTATTGAAAGGGCAAAACGGCAAATCCGGTCAAATTCTATTACCTTATCGAAGGGTATAGCAGAGTTGAATTTAGATGAAAATAATATTTTAGTTATGGATTTGGCTGACAATGGAAGAAATATAAGTATTGTCGTGAATCAGGAGTATAATCCTGAATCGTCTTATTTTGTGATGAATCTTAATATAATACAGCATGATGGTATTGAATCTTACTTTATAACAAAGTATATTCCTGCTGATGGAAAACCTTTTTATAATTACAGTGAGTTTATAGGAACTGTAGAATTTTATGATTTGGATGGGAATTTACTTAGTGCTTCCCAGCAGACAGGTCGTCATTTAGCTTTTATTTTAGGATGCTATGCCTATGTTATACAAGATAATACGGGTACTTGGATGATTCAGAATATAGAATGCATATGCTCTGCCTGTGGTGGAGGTGGTGCGGGAGGAGAGACTGGAGGAAGTGATACAGGAAGCGGCGGTTATGGAAATAATGGTTATGGTAACAATGAAAATGGTGGCAGTGGTGGATCTGGAGGCGGAGACGGATCTGGAAATAATACTCCGGGAATTCCAAATATACCATCAGAAGATGTACAAGATCAAAAAAAATATTCAGCTTTTCTTGGGGTTTTAAATACTGACCAAACTCTATTTCTGTATTTATATTCTGGTTATAATACTGCTGTGTTTAACTATTTAAAAGAAAATAATTTTAGGGAAACAGATGTTAATTTAATGAAAATTGTCATTAATCATCTTATGGCGAATACTGATGATTATGGCGTACACATTCTATGGGAAGAAATATCCCCAATGTTTGATTTTGTGAAAAAATTCCTTCAGGATAATCCAGATACTATTAACAAGGAACAAATCTTTGTAAGGATAAAAGCTTTGGAGGTGCTTCTTAAGCAGAATCCGGATGGGTTATTGGATATTGAATGTCAGGAATTACCAAAATGGAAAGATTTGGCAAATCATCAAATCCCACAAAGTGTTAAAAATCGTGTTAATCAAGTGAATGCACAAACAGGATGGTTTGATAGTGCCAGTTTACAGAGTATTTACACAGGCGGTGGTCCTAGTTTAAATATGGATTTATTTCCTGTCAAAATTAATTCATTACCAAACAAACCTGGTACTAATACAAAATATACACCTGCTGAATTCTTTGATTATTTTCGAAAAAACATTAATAGTTTTGTATATGGAAGTTCATTTAGTCCGGTTGATAATACTGAATACAATATTAATGATACCGCATTATGGAACTCTAATAATCCTTTAGGAGCATTTATACATATAACAATTCCTGGAAATGATGGTACTGTTATTACCTCAGGATTTAATAGCCAGGCTTGGGTTTTTACAACCGTTGATATACCTTGGGATGATCAACATCCTGTATCAGGAAATAGATTGTTTGGATATTATATGGATGGCAATTCTATGTATTTATATTCCCGAGGTGTGGATAGGTTTACTTTTAATTTATTAAATTACTCTGCAACTTGGACTGCTGAAGGAATAGGGTTTAATAAAGCTGATGATTTATGGTCAAGTTTTCAAACAAAAATAGCTGATTACGTTAACAAACCAGGTAGTGGCGGAAATGCTTCAATTATTCCGTCAGTTAAATACAGGCCTAGTTGGATTAACATAAGAAATTATATAAAAGGAAAAGCAACATTAAATTCTCTAGGATGTCATTAAAAGAATATGTTTTTAAAATTACAGCATTAACTTTTCTAATGTTATTTTGTTATTCATTTGTACATAGCATTATTGGAAGTATTTATATTTGGGAGGACTTTTTATCAAATTTAATATATGGAACATTCTTATGTTTAGGTTTTATTTTAAATTTAAAAAGAATATTATTAATTTTAATATTTTTGATTCCATTTATTATATTAACGTTTTATATAAGTAGAATAAGAAGTTTTTATTTTATTTTGTTCTATGCTATTCTATGCTATTTAATAATATTTGGAAAAGGGATTTATCATTTCTTGTTAAATCAGAATAATACAATTCATTCATACCAAATCATAATAAATTTAACTACAATTTTTATAAGCTCATTTATATTTAATAGTTTGCTTAAAAAATATTTATGGGAAAATACCAATTAAGTCTATTGTGATAAAATAAGTTGAATGACGCCTCAAAATTTATATAAACTTATTGGTGTGACATACATTTCTATATGTCTTATAAATGCATTACAAATTTTATTTGCAACGGTGTTTATTACAGATGGCTATTTAGAATTTTATAGCTTGAGAGAAGAAAATGCTTATTCTCTAAAAATAATCCTTTTTTACATATTACTTTATGAATTTTTCATTATATTCTTATTCTACTTTGCTATTTATTTAGTCCTGTATTATATTATTAAAATATTTGGCAATAGGATATGGATACCAATTGTTTATATTGCAGTAATTTATTCTTCTGTTATGTTCGTTAAGGAGCATGGTGATTTCCATATAGAATATGTAATATTTCCAATACTACTAGGAGTTGCAAACTGGTGGATGTTTAAAAAATGGCTAAAACTTTAAGAAAATGAAAAAAGTTATTTTATTTTTTATTGCAAACTTAGTATGTTTTGCAAATGCTCAACGGCTAATAAACGAACCATTTTATTCTATTGGTTCAGATGATATGGAATATTTCTATCAATCAAATGATACTTTGTATGTGTACAAATGTAACAGTGTAATTTCAAAAAAGCCAACATCAAGACCATCAAATCATTATAAAATTCTGGACATTATTGAAAAACCAAAAAATTATTTTGTCGTAAAAATTGAAAAATTAGATAGTCTTATTATGACGAAGAATCCTTACCCCGAAAATAGATTCAGTATTCATATTTTTAAAAAAAATGGTTCAAAAGAATTGACAGATGAAAGAGCAATTATACAATTAACAAAAAACGAGATAGACAATTATCCCATACAAGACAGTTTATTCAATAATAATTTTGGATCAACTTATTTTAGCCAAACTTATATGCAGGAAGTTTCAAAATTGAAAAAAATTGAATCCGAAGAAGACGCAAAAAAAATAATGACAGAAATGGATTCGAAAGAAACCCAAAAAATTATAAAGAATTATGAAAATTCTAATATGAGTCTATATAGTTCCAATTTTATGGAGACTTTAATAAGTAAATTCTGTGTAAAATTAGGATATAGTCCATTTAAAGCAACAGTTATTCTTGGTGTTTTGGGTTCTAAATACCCTGAAGAAGTAAAGAGAAAAATGTTGGCAGAATATTACAAATAACTAATCGTAAAAAATTTATTGTTTTTTTATGTATAAAGTTTAAAAAGTAAATTGAAAGAATATAAGATTACAATACAAATGGACATAAAAAACCACAAGCCTAGACTTGTGGTTTTCCGTTGTAGTTAGTTTATGTAGTTTTAATAATTCCTAGTAAGCTGTTTCATGCACTTTTACAGCTCTTCCACTTGGATCATTAGCATTTTTAAAAGCCTCATCCCATTCCAAAGCAACAGGTGTAGAACAAGCCACGGATGGAACAGAAGGAACACAACTTGCTGCAGAATCACTTGGGAAATGACTTTCGAAAATTGTTCTGTATCTGTATTCTTCTTTGCTCATCGGCACATTGATCGGGAATCTGAATTTAGCATTTGCCATCATATCGTCCGTCACTTCATCTTCTGCAACTTGTTTCAAAGTATCGATCCAGGAGTAGCCGACGCCGTCACTGAACTGCTCTTTCTGTCTCCAGGCAATGCTTTCCGGCAATAGATCTTCGAAGGCTTTTCTAAGAACCCATTTCTCCATTCTTTCCGGTGTGATCATTTTATCTTTCGGGTTGATGGTCATTGCGATGTCCATAAATTCTTTGTCAAGGAACGGCACTCTGCCTTCGATTCCCCAGGCCATCAGGGATTTGTTTGCTCTTAGACAATCGTAAAGGTGCAGTTTTCCTAGTTTTCTCACAGTCTCTTCGTGAAAAGCCTGTGCAGAAGGTGCTTTGTGGAAATATAAATAACCTCCGAACAACTCATCTGAGCCTTCTCCGGACAGTACCATTTTGATTCCCATAGATTTGATGACTCTTGCCAAAAGGTACATCGGCGTGGATGCTCGGATCGTGGTTACATCATACGTTTCCAAGTGATAAATGACATCTTTTATTGCGTCCAACCCTTCCTGAACTGTGTATTTAATTTCGTGGTGCACGGAGCCAATGTGGTCTGCTGCTTTTCTGGCCGCGGCCAAATCCGGAGAGCCTTCCAATCCAACAGCGAAACTGTGCAGTCTTGGATACCAGGCTTCCTGGGTGTCGCCACTTTCAATTCTCTGTCTTGCATATTTTGCTGTAACGGCGGCAATTATTGATGAATCCAAACCGCCGGAAAGTAAAACACCGTAAGGCACATCACTCATCAACTGTCTGTGAACGGCTTCTTCCAGTCCTTTTCTGATGGCAGCGATGTCGGTTTCGTTATCTTTTACATTGTCAAATTCTGTCCAGTCTCTTTTGTACCATTGCTGAAGCTGCTGTCCGTCTTTGCTGTAAAGGAAATGCCCGGGCAGGAATTCCTCAATTTTGTTACATACACCTTCAAGAGATTTTAACTCTGAAGCAACGTAGAAACTTCCGTTTTTGTCCCAGCCCATATATAAAGGAACGATTCCCATATGGTCTCTTCCGATGAGGTAGGCGTCATTTTCTTCGTCATACAGTGCAAATGCGAAGATGCCGTTTAGCTTTTCCAGAAAGTTTTTGCCGTCTCTTCTGTACAGAGCGAGAATTACTTCACAATCTGACTGGGTTAGAAAGTCATAATCCGGAAACTCAGATCTCAGTTCCTGGTGGTTATATATCTCGCCATTCACGGCTAATGCAACTTTATTATCTTTAGTGAACAATGGCTGTTTTCCGGATGTAGGATCTACAATAGCCAATCTTTCGTGAGAAAAGATGACGTTGTCGTGTTGGTAGATGCCAGACCAATCCGGGCCGCGGTGCCTCAATTTTTTAGACATTTCCAGAACCTGAGGTCTTATCACTTCATTTTTTTGTTTGGTGTCAAACACACATACAATTCCACACATTATTTTATTTATTTTTTGATTTTGATTAAAATTATATTACAAAAGTAACTATGTAAATCCGAATATGAAACCAATTTTGTTTTTAAGTTAAATAAGGTAAGTGTATTTGTTGCGATTACTTTAATATTTTCTATTTTCTGTTAAAAATGATTGTCCGTAGTTTATTTTTTATAACCGGAATTGGCTCAAACTTTATATTCGTGCTGAGGTGTATATTAAATTGGTAAATCCGTGTTAAGTGTTATTTTTTTTTTAGAGAATCTGATGTTTATAGAAAATAATTATTGATTGTAAAAATAGTTTCATTTTTATTAGGATTGTTATGATAAATTGTACGATTTTTGCACCGAAAATTGTATTGTAAATGTGAGATAAGCAATTATTTCAAATGCATTTATAATTTTTTTCATCATTTGTGTTTTTGCCCTCTTATTTTCATTAGTAAGAGGGTTTTTTGTGCAATCGATTTTGTCAGGGAATATTTAAGATTTAACTTTGTCAATAATCTAAAAAAAGTAAAAAGTATGTCAACTTACGTAGTTGTAGGTCTTCAATATGGAGACGAAGGAAAAGGGAAAATAACAGATGTTTTATCGGCAAAATCAGACTATGTCGTTCGTTTTCAGGGCGGAGACAACGCCGGCCATACGGTGTATGTAGGTGATGAAAAATTTGTGCTGCATCTTTTGCCTTCCGGTGTTCTCCAATGCAAAGGAAAATGCATCATTGCAAATGGCGTAGTGGTAAACCCAAAAGCCTTCCTGAAAGAAATAGGTCAGATAGAAGAAAAAGGGATGAGAACCGATCATGTTTTTATCTCCAGAAGAGCGCACGTCATTATGCCTTACCATATATTACTGGATACCTACCGCGAAGAGGAAGAAGAGGGCACGCACATAGGAACTACAAAAAAAGGCATCGGACCTTGCTATGAAGACAAGATTGCAAGAGTCGGAATCCGTATGGTAGATCTTCTGAATCCGGAAGTTTTAGCAGAGAAAATCCGCAAAAATCTTAAAATAAAAAATTCTCTTTTCGAAAAGTACTTTGAAAAGCCAACTTTAGAATTTGATGATATTTATAATGAATTTCTAGCTCTGGGTGAGAAATTGAAAGACAGAATTGTAGATACAGAAGTAGAGCTAAACCAGGCTATTCACGATGGCAAAAATATTTTGTTTGAAGGTGCACAGGCCGCAATGCTCGATATAGATTTCGGGACCTACCCATATGTTACTTCATCTTCACCTACCACGGGTGGCGTTTGCTCCGGTGCAGGTGTTCCGCCTACAAGTCTGCAAAATCTCATCGGTGTTGCAAAAGCGTACACCACCAGAGTGGGAGAAGGTCCTTTCCCGACAGAGCTGGATAACGAATTGGGCGAAAAAATCCGTCAGATCGGTTTCGAATTCGGTGCAACGACAGGAAGACCAAGAAGAACAGGATGGTTGGATCTGGTTTCACTGAAGCACGCAACAATGATAAACGGAATCAACAATCTGGTTATCACAAAGCTGGATGTATTGTCCGGAATCTCTCCAATAAAAATTGCTACTAAGTATAAGACTGAAGACGGTAAAATCATAGATTACTTCACATCTTCTACAACAAAACTTTACAATTATGAGCCTATCTACGAAGAGCTGGAAGGCTGGGATGAAGATTTGACGAAAGTAAGAAGTTATGACGAGTTGCCGGTAAACGCTAAGAAATATATAGAGTTTATAGAAAAGCACCTTGGTATCAATGTTTATTTGGTTTCCGTAGGTCCAGAGCGCTCTCAGAACATTATCAGAAAAGAACTTTTCTAAAATAAATTCATTATAAAACTATAAAATTCGCCTTGATGATTCAAGACGGATTTTTTCATTTTAACAAACTTTAACAGCTTCATGATATGGTTTGGACTCATAATTGAAAATGTAGCTAAGTATTCACTGTTTGTGAAAAAAATATACAATTATGAAAAAGTTATTTTTAACAGGATTTGCAGCAACATTGATTTTGACATCTTGTAATAAGGATGAAAAAATACAGACTGCATCTCTGGAACAGCAAAAGTTAGATTACCAATCTAGGCAAATTGATTTGGAAAAACAGAAGCTTGCTATAGAAAAAGAAAAAATTAGTTTTGAAAAACAAAAAGATAGTCTCAACAAAGTAGCTGAGGAAAAAGAAAAAGAAAGAGTGGCAGCCAATAACAGAGTCACTAAAAGATCTTCTACCAGAAGCTCATCATCTGGCAGTTCAGGCGGTGGCGGTGGCTCATCATCAGGCTCTACAGCTTCTAACTCCGGATCATCAGGTTCTACAGGAACTACTGCAACCCAGAAAAAAGGATGGAGTAGTGCTGCAAAAGGTACCGTGATTGGTACTGTAGGTGGAGCCGCTGCGGGAGCAATCATTTCCAGAAAAAATCCTGGACTTGGAGCTGTTATAGGTGGTGTGGCAGGTGGAGCTACAGGTTATACTATCGGTAGAGCAAACGACAGAAAGACGGGTCGTGTACAGAAGTAAATTTTCTTCTTATATATATTTAACACAGAAAGATTGCTTATTTTTAAGCAATCTTTTTTTATGTTTATAATCCTAATCACAGTCTGTATGCTTTTGCTGATCAATTTCGGAAACGGAGTTATAATCAGTAATGTTCTGAAAATCAGGACGCAAAGCTTCGTACTTATTTCCTTCCTGGGAATGATTGGTATTACGCTCACTGCAACAGGATTAGCCTTTTTTTTACCTCTCAGTCTCGCTGTGGAGCTTGTGTTTTTATCCCCTGGACTTGTAGGAATTATCCTGTTTGTCAAGTCAAAAAATAAGCTGCCATTCCAGACAGATTTTTGGTTTTATTTCTTTTTGATCATCATCATTTTTGCAGCGTCATTTCCGCCTCATCTTTTTGACCATTTCGGCTATTATGTTCCTACGATCTCTTTTCTGTCTGAAGTTGGCTTTGTAAAAGGGATTTCAAATCTGGATCTGCTGCTGGGACAAAGTTCCTTTTGGCATATCTATCAGGCAACATTTTCACACCTTTCAGATCCGTTTTTGAAGATTAATGCCTACTTATTAATTCTTTTCCTGATTTATATCTACGAGCGCAGACAGCATTTTTTACTGATTTTTGTTCCGTTATTTTTAATATTTGTCCAGCAGCCAAGTCCGGATTTACCAGTTGTAATCATCACACTGATTATCATTAGCGAGCTGCTGAATCAAAATAAAAGCACCCTTATTTTCTGCCTTTCAGTATTCGCTTTTTGCATCAAACCTATTGTGTTCTGGCTGCCGCTTTTTGTGCTGCTAAATCAGTTTCGTCAAAGAAAATTGAACTTTAAATATATTATTCCACTGGCAGTATTTGGAATATTATTGATGATCAAAAATCTCTGGCTTTTCGGCTTTCCGGTTTTTCCGGTTACTTTTTTTGATCTTAATTTACCCTGGAAGCCTAGTCAGGAAATTCTGACTTACTCCTCACAGATTGGATTGATGAAATCCTACGATATGAAATATTCTTATCAGCAGATTATAGATTTCAACTTTTTTGATAAAATCTACCACTGGTTTACGGTAGGATACAAGTCAGTTTTGAATGCCGGAATTATCGTTTCCCTGCTTTTTATTGCATACTTTTCGATCCGGGAGAAGAGTAGATTTTACACTGTCTTATTGTTTTGTTTAATTTTAAAAACGATAATTATACTCTTGTTTTCAGCGCAATACAGATTTTTTCTGGACGTCTACATTGTTGCGCTTGTTTTAATTATAAAAAAATTATCAGAAGACAGAGCTGTTTTAATAGCCCTATTTCTATCAGTTTTTATCACTGTCAACTTTACATTTCCGGGATTTGTACAAAAATTGGGACTGGGAAAAAGAATGTCGGATTTCCGCTGGTTACAGTTATACCAACCGCAACATCTCGCGCAGAATTCGCCGATAAAGCAATTTAAAATAGGCAATCTGAGCTTCAACGCGTCCAGGGATCCTGTCAGTAAAGTGCATTTTCCGGCTCTCAGTATTTCTGATCTCAAGCTTTATTATTATTACGGCATTTTTCCACAATATTTTAAAAAAGATCTTAAAGATTGGATTTTCCAGAGAAAAATGACTTCGCAGGAAAAAATTCAGTTAAAGAATATCATCTCCGAAACTGAAAAGTTCAAACCTTAACTCCTCTATTTTTTCAGTACCTTTGACTGTAAACTGCCGAACTTAATTTTCCGGTTTTTTACTTTCAATATTTTAATATCAATCATCCGCAATGCCCGATTTTTTACATCCCGATAAAGAAAACTATTCCAATGACGATTTGATTCAGGAAGAAAAGATCCGTCCGCAGAGTTTCCAGGATTTTGCCGGACAAAGAAAAACACTGGACAATTTGGAAGTATTCGTCGCTGCAGCCAAAAACCGCGGTGGCGCCTTGGATCACGTTTTACTGCACGGCCCACCAGGTCTTGGGAAGACAACACTCGCGCATATCATCGCCAACGAGTTGGGCGTTGGATGCAAAATTACCTCAGGACCTGTTTTGGATAAGCCGGGAAGTCTGGCCGGATTGTTGACAAATCTTGAGGAAAATGATGTCCTTTTTATTGACGAAATTCACCGTCTTTCCCCGATTGTAGAAGAATATCTGTACTCCGCAATGGAAGATTATAAGATTGATATTATGCTGGAAACGGGACCCAATGCTCGGTCTGTCCAGATAGGGCTCAATCCTTTTACCTTAGTTGGTGCCACAACGCGTTCCGGAATGCTGACAAAGCCTATGCTCGCCCGATTCGGCATCCAGAGCAGGCTGGAGTATTATACCATAGAACTTTTGGGAATGATTATCGAGCGTAGTGCGAGAGTTTTAGGCGTCACCATCTACGAAGATGCCGCATTGGAAATTGCAAGAAGAAGCCGCGGGACACCCAGAATTGCCAATGCGCTGCTGAGAAGAGTCCGGGATTTTGCTGAAATTAAAGGAAACGGAGAAATTGAAATCAATATCACCAAATTTGCACTTAATTCCCTAAATGTCGACGAGTTTGGCCTTGATGATATGGACAACAAAATAATGCGGGTCATGATAGAAAACTTCCGGGGAAAACCGGTAGGGATTTCGGCATTAGCAACATCTATCGCCGAAAATCCTGAAACTTTGGAGGAAGTTTATGAACCTTTTTTAATTCAGGAAGGCTTTATTATAAGAACACCGCGCGGGCGGGAAGTGACGGACAAGGCTTACAAACATCTGGGAATAGCAAGGCCGAAAAACCCGGGAGAATTGTTTTAAATATCAACGGTTTGAAATTCAGTTTGTTCTTTTTTTGTCTTTTGATCTACACGTTTTCTTTTGCGCAGGAAGATCAAAACTGGTATGTATTTTATAACCAAGATTCGACAAAAGCTGGATTTAAAAATTCAAATGGGCAAATTCAAATTGAACCGAAGTTTGAGACATTTATGCTAAACCCGGTCTTCAAAAATGTGATCGCCGTTAGAGAATATACGGCTGATAATACTGGGAAAACTTATTATATCAATAAAAATGGTCGGAAGTTTGGTCAGGACAGCGTTTATATTTTCGATTTCGATTATGCTACAGAATCGGACGGAAAAATAAAATTCAAAGATTACAAAAGCGATAAGGTTGGCTTTTTTGACATAAATGGTAAAATTACAATTCCCGCCATTTATAATGAAGCTGGTGATTTTATTGATGGAATTGCATTAGTTTACAAAGATGGCAAAAGATGGTGCTACGATAATGATTCTGCGAATCAGACAAACTGCGAACATTTTGGCTGGATAGATTATAGGAATTTTGTGATCAACGATAAAAATAAAATACTTTTTGAAATAGCGGATTACAAATATGGAAATGCCGCCGTTGATTATACTAAGTTTAAAGTTAATCAAAAGGTAGATTCGGATATTTATACTTCCTACAAGGGTTCCGATGGTAATTTTTATTCCTTCTACAGTCCAGAAAAAGATTTTGAAAAATGGTTTTCTGCCAAATTTATTCCTGATTTTAAGCAAAATAAAACTGTTTTACCAAAATATTTATATCAATTGATTTCTTCCGATGATAATGATGACTTACAACAAAATACAGCTTGGAAAAATTACAAAAGAAAAGATTATTTAAAGCGAAAACAAAAAGACATTAACGAAATTTTCAGTAAATTAGTTTCCAAAGAATTTCAGAAAAGTGTGAGCTGGGAAAAATCGTCAAATTATCTGTATTTTCCGGCAAACCGATTGCCAGAGGAAGATTTACGAAGTAATACCGTAATCAACTTTTTAGCAAGACCTGAAAATGATTATTCTGCTGAAAATAGTTTTCAGTTTATCAAAATAGGAAACGAATTCTATATAACTTCCGCACCATAAAAAACATAAAATCATATGAAACTATATCCAATCCAATGTGGCAAATTCAAATTAGACGGCGGTGCCATGTTTGGCGTTGTACCAAAAACACTTTGGGAAAAAACAAATCCGGCTGATGATAAAAATCTCATAGAGCTGGGAACACGTTCTCTGCTGGTAGAAGACGGCAAGAAACTGATTCTGATCGACTGCGGACTTGGCGACAAGCAGGACGAGAAATTCTTTGGACACTATTCGCTGTGGGGAGATGATAGCCTGGATAAGAATCTGAAGAAATTCGGTTTTGTAAAAGATGATATTACGGATGTCTTTCTGACGCATCTGCACTTTGACCATTGTGGTGGTGCCGTGGAGTGGAACGACGATAAAACAGGTTACAGGCCAGCGTTTAAAAATGCGCAGTTCTGGACCAATGAAAACCACTGGAAATGGGCCACAGAACCCAATCCTAGAGAGAAGGCAAGTTTCCTCAAAGAAAATATATTACCGATGCAGGAAAGCGGTCAGCTGAATTTTTTACCACTGCCTCAAAACGGCAATTACGGTTTTGCGCCAGATCTGAAAATGGATGTCATCTTTGTAGACGGGCATACAGAAAAACAGATGCTTCCCGTGCTTCAGTATCAGGAAAAAACAATTGTCTTTGCAGCAGATCTCATTCCTACCGCAGGGCATATCCCGCAGGTTTATGTGATGGGTTATGATACGAGACCGATGCTGACTATGGAAGAAAAAGGAAAATTTCTGAAGCAATGTGTGGATAATGACTACCTTTTGTTTTTTGAACACGATGCGCACAATGAGTTGGCGAGTCTGAAAATGACTGATAGAGGCGTGAAGCTGGATCAGACCTTTAGTTTTAATGAAGTTTTTGGCTATTAAATTATGGAAATACAAGATATAAATCAAAATCAGGAAGATGTTCCTCCTCCCAGGATCATAGGTTTGACCGGCGGTATTGGCTCGGGGAAATCATCTGTTGCAAAATTGCTGGAGCAGAAAGGCTTTCCGGTTTATTATTCGGATGACCAGGCGAAAAATATTGTAAATCAGGATTCGCAGCTAAGAGAGCAGATCATTTCGCTTTTAGGTGAAAACAGCTATTCAGGCGGGAAATATAACAGAAAATATGTGGCAGAGAAAGTCTTCAATGACACCGTACTTCTGGAACAATTGAATCACCTGATTCATCCTGCAGTGAGAATTGATTTTGAAAAATGGGTTGCTGCACAGACTTCAGAATTTGTTTTTAAAGAGACGGCATTGCTGTTTGAATTACAGCTGAACGAGCAATGTTACAAATCACTTCTGGTAACTGCTGAAGACAATCTCAGGATCAAAAGGACAATGGACCGTGACGGTAAAACCTATAGAGAAATAGAGGCTATTATGCAGAAGCAGATGCCGGAAAAAGATAAAATAAAACTGGCAGATTTTGTGATTTACAATAATGCTGACCGCGATAATCTTCAGGCTGAGACTGATAATTTCCTTTCACAACTCAGTTAAATTTTTAAATTAAAAAAAACAAAAATCCCCGAATAATATATTCGGGGATTTCTTTTTATCGGATTAAGGTCTTAATCTTAATTCTTGATGAATTTAGTCTGAGATTTCTCACCGTTGGATTCTATTGATAAGATGTAAACACCTTTAGTCAATTTAGAAACATTTACTTTACCGTCAGTTGTTCCCTGGTTTACCAGTTGGCCGGCAACGCTGTATATTTCGAACTTGGTTTTGGAAGAAATATTAGAGATGTTGATTACATCTACAGCAGGATTTGGATAAACGCTGATGTTGTTTTTCTTAACATCTGCAACTGCCAGCTGGCCGATGTTTACAGAGTAATCTTCTACCTGTCCATAAGTTGATGTACCGCAAGGTGTAGCATTAGGCGTAAGAGATGAATCGTGAAGACGAACTCTCATTCTTGTTTTACCACTCAGTGCTGATGCCGGAATGGCAATATTTCCTGTCCAAGGCGACACTTTCTTAGCTGTTGTTAAAACTAATTCTCCAGCATCTTCAAAATCTCCATCCTGATTGAAATCAATCCAGACAAGAACCTGATCATTGGCATACGATGTACCTGTGAAAGTAGCAGAGAAAGGATATGACTGTCCTTTTGAAATGTTGGCTGTAACAGCTGTGAAATCTTCGTAACCTACTGTAGAAGTAGAAGTATTAGCAATATTGGCAAAAGTTACGTTGGATATTTTTTCAAAACTTGTAGACGTTGCACCAGCTGTACAGTAATTGATACCGGCTGTGGTGAAGTCTGCAGTGGCATAAGCGCCAACAGTTCCTGTACAGATCGCAGCAACACTCACGTTGTAAGGAGTATTAAGCGTCAAACCAGCGATTGTGTAGGTGTTGGTAGCAAGATTATTAACTTCTGTCCAAGTGGTCTCAGACGCTTTTTTGTATCTCAGGATATACGTCGCATTTGCGATAGCATCCCAATCTACTTTTGCTCCGGTCTGTGTGATGGCAGAAGTTGCCAAGCCTGCAGGTGCAGTACCATCGCAGTTTACCATTGCGGAAACTGTCACTTTGCCTACCGCATAGAAAACATTGTCGATAGCAGATACTCTCATTGTAGCTACAGTGTTGGTAGGAATACCGGAGAAGCTTAAGTTTTCTGTTCCGTCATTCGGAGTAGAGGCTGATAATACCGTCCAAGTGGTACCATTATCTGTTGTGTAGTCTATTTTTACATTGGCAACATTATAAGGAGCAGCGTTTGTTCCTACAACATCCCAGGTAAATGCACCAGCAGCATTGTTGTAAACCTTAGTAGAGGATACCTTGAATGGGCCGTCACTTCCCACTGTAATTTGCTGAGATCCGATTTGCGTCTGTTGTTTTGTAACATCAGCATTGTTGTCTCGTACAGTCACGCGGAAATTCATTGTTCTTGCAACATTCGATACTGCTTCCCAAGCTGTAGCGCTGGATAGAGTTCCTGCTAAAACATTACTCAATCTTGGGAAATATCTGTAAGGCAGAGCAGAACTGTTTAAAGATCTGAACTTTGGACCTGCAGTATTGTTTCCTGTTACTGTTGTGATTGCAGAAGTAGATCTGTCATATTCTTCCCAATTGTAAGTCAATGGATCGTTTTCAGCGTCAGTCGCAGATGCCGTTAAAACGAAAGCGGTTCCTTTAGGAATGGTTTTGTTTGGCAAAACAGCTACTACTGGAGGATTGTTTGCGATGGTTGTACTCACATCGCAACTCTGGGTATTCACATAAGTTTGAACCTGCTCGATACTTCTTACGTGGAAGTAAGCATCGGAGTGTGGCTGGACGTCTGCACTTGTAATACCTGCATAACCCATAATGGTAGATCCGGAACCAGGTTCCATATGTGCTGTGTTATAAGGAGCCGTTTGGATAGCGTGCGAGAAAGTATGATCTGCACCAAATTGGTGGCCCATTTCGTGCGCTACATAATCGATGTCAAAGTTATCGCCTTCTGGTCCGCCTGAACCCGGTGAGGTAAATCCTGAACCTTTTGCCTCTGCGTCAGAAGCTCCTGAAGGATTTCTACAAACATTTCCGATATCGCCCGCACTACCTCCGCCTCCTGATCTTCCGAATAAGTGGCCAATATCATAAGCTGCATTTCCGATGACGTTTGTCATGGTCTGCTGCACCTCAAGATTCCAAGCACCTCCAGCACCGGTTGTTGCAGGAGAATAAGGATCCGTAGCAGCATCTGTATAGATCAGCTGAGGGAAATCCTGAACATTCATATGAATAGCGAAATCTTTTTCGAATACACCATTAACTCTTGTCATAGTAGCATTGATAGCTGCTACAGCCTGTGGAACACCTCCGAAATACGTGGTGTATTCTCCTGTTACAGAAATTGCAAGTCTGTAAGTTCTGTATTTTTTATCGCTGGATCTGCTGAAGTCTGTTACATTGTGCGTGAAGTCTGTAGAGTTGGCAAGAATTTTCATTTGCTCCTGGCTCATGAGATCTTCTGATGTTTGACATTCAAAAGCTTTGCCTCCGGAACGTTTTTCAGTTTTTGGAAATACGCCATAAACAGATTTGTCTTTGTTCTGAGGTTCTATGAATTCATATTCTCCGTTTCTGAACATCATAGATTGAAAGTCATACGGAGAGATACTGAATCTCACATAGACGGTTGGATCATCTACTTTGACCCCAGTGTAGGAACCAAGCTGGTAGCGGTCTGCCATTTCCTTGGAAACAACAGGAAGACTGTAAACTGCAAATTGCTCTATTTTACCATCTAAAGTTGGAAGGTTGATTAGTACCGGTTTGCTGTTCCTGCCAGTCAATTGAGCCTGAGAGAGTTGTGACCTGATTGCGCCAATGTCCAAAGTGTAAAACTTCGTTGCCTTTGTTGGCCGCAGCTGTTCTCCTTTCATAGAAGTAGGGCTCCATTGTGCAAGAGCTCCTGTTATCATTCCAAGTGAAAGAAGAGAAGTAAAGATTTTCTTCATATACTTATAATTAATTTTAATTCAAATATATGAGATTTATATTGAACAATAGCAAAAAATGCATCAGAAAATCTGATGCATTTTTAATAAAGTCACTGTATCGTTGTGATGTTCTATTTATTGGTTACCATTCTGTATAAGAATAATAGTAGAACAGATCCGCCGATGGCAACAAGGAAACTTGAAAAGTTGAATCCACTTACGTCTACACCTAGAAGCATAGAACCCAACCAGCCTCCCAGCATTGCGCCAAGAATTCCGATAATAATTGTTACTACCCAACCTCCAGGATCATTCCCGGGATGGATTGCTTTTGCGATTGCCCCAGCGATAAGACCGAAGATAATCCAAGTTAAAATACCCATAGTTTAATTTTTTAATGTTAATGTTTTGTGATGTTGTTATCTCTTTCTGAAGAATGAATTAACAAATTCCATACCATTAAAAATCTGAAGATCCTGGATCTTTTCGCCCACACCAATATATTTTACGGGGATCTGAAGCTGATCAGAAATCCCAATGACGACGCCGCCTTTCGCAGTTCCGTCTAACTTTGTCACTGCCAATGCGGTAACTTCTGTAGCTGCTGTAAATTGTTTGGCCTGCTCAAAAGCATTTTGCCCTGTCGAGCCATCCAGAACCAGTAAAACTTCGTGTGGCGCATCAGGAATCACTTTCTGCATCACCCGTTTTATTTTGGAAAGCTCATTCATAAGGTTTACTTTATTATGTAGTCTTCCTGCTGTGTCGATGATCACCACGTCTGCGTCCTGTGCAACCGCTGACTGCACGGTATCAAACGCTACAGAAGCAGGATCTGAGCCCATTTCCTGTTTGATGATAGGAACGCCCACGCGCTCACTCCAGATCACAAGCTGATCTACTGCTGCAGCCCGGAAAGTATCTGCTGCGCCAAGGACAACCTTCAGCCCCTGACTTTTGAACTGATGTGCCAATTTCCCGATTGTAGTTGTTTTGCCAACGCCGTTTACGCCGACAACCATAATGACATAGGGCTTTTTGCTGGCGTCTATATTATCTGTATCAAGATGAGGATTTTCCAAAAGAAGTCCAGAGATCTCTTCTCTAAGGATATTATCCAGTTCGCTTACATTGACATATTTGTCTGTTGCAACGCGGGCTTCTATTCTTTTGATAATTTTGATCGTGGTTTCTGCGCCGACATCCGAGGCGATAAGAACTTCCTCCAGATCATCCAAGACCTCATCATCTACGGTATTTTTACCGACAACTGCCCTTGATATTTTATCAAAGAATCCCTGGCGGGATTTTTCCAATCCTTTATCAAGTGTTTCTTTGTCTTCTTTTTTGAATATTTTTTTAAACCAACTCATTTGATATGTAAATGATTAATGATAATCGATAAATAATTTTACCGGAAACAAATATAACAAAAAAACTACCCTTAAAAAGAGTAGTTTTCTATATTGTATTCGGTTGAATGATTATTTTTTAAGATAAGCTTCAACTTCGTCAGCGTTCATTACTTTTTCTTCAAAAACGTAAGCTTCAGACTTAGAAGACTTCACCATTTTGATAACTTTGGTCATTTTTTTTGATCCTGCACCACCCTGAAGCGTTGCTACTACTTTTTTTGCCATTGTAAAATATCTTTATAAATTACTTAATTTCTTTGTGTACAGTATACTTCTTAAGAACCGGATTGAATTTTTTAAGTTCCAATCTTTCTGTAGTGTTCTTTTTATTTTTTGTAGTAATGTATCTTGACATTCCTGCTACTCCGCTTTCTCTGTGCTCAGTACATTCTAGAATTACCTGAACTCTGTTACCTTTTTTAGCCATTACTTAGTAGTGTTTTTAATAAATCCGTTTCTAGTAGCTCTTTCAAGCGCTTCCTCTATACCAATCTTGTTGATAATTCTCAATCCGTGAGCAGTTACCTTTAGAGTAACGTGTTTATCTTGCTCAGGAAGAAAAAATTTCTTCTCTAGTAAATTAATTTCAAAACGTCTTTTCGTTTTGTTATTAGCGTGGGAAACGTTGTTTCCTACCATTGCACGCTTACCTGTTATTTGGCAAATTCTTGACATATCTCGATGTTCTTTTGACTAATGAATATTTGAGAGTGCAAAATAAAGGAATATTTTCCGGATAGGCAAATTATTTTAAAAATAATTCATAAAAAAACAAAGGTGAAATATCTGATATTGATAATTCACCTCCGTCTCTTTATAATATAGTTTTGAACTTAATTTTCTATGAAAAATTTTACATTTTCCAGCGGGTTTCCGGGCATTGCAATCTTTCCTTTGATGAGAATCGGGCACTGTATCAGTTCCGGATTCTTAGAGATCACTTCAAGAGCCTGCTCGTCATCCACATTGTCTGTGTCAGAAAAATATTTTTTGTAAAGTTCTGTAGAATGTCTTAGAATGCGGCTTGGATTCTTATTCAGTTTTTTGAATAGAGTTCTCAGTTCAAAAAGACTGAGAGGATCTTTTTTGATATCGATGATCTGAAATTTGATATCATTCTCGTCCAGATATTCCAAGATGGCCTTGGACTTTGGACAGCTGTTGTTGTGGATTACTTTTATCATGACAATGATGCTTCAATTAAAACTTTGGCGATTGTAATTTTAAGATTTGTTCAACTACTTCGCCAAAAATAATTTAAAACAAACCGTTCAGTTCTGCATCAATTCTTTCCAATATATATCCGAAATCTTCCGGCTTTTCTACAAAGTCCAGATTGTCTACATCAATTATCAGAAGTTTTCCTTCTTTATAATTTTCTATCCAGCTTTGGTACTTGTTATTCAGTTTTGAAAGGTAATCTATACTGATTCCGGCTTCGTACTCGCGTCCTCTTTTTGATATCTGCCTCACCAAAGTGGGAACATCTGCACGCAGATAGATCAGCAAATCTGGTGCCGAAACGAAGTCCTTCATCAATCTGAAAACAGACAGGTAATTATTGAAATCCCGCTCAGAAAGCAGCTTCATTTCTGCCAGATTCTCCGCAAAAATATGGGCATCTTCATAGATGGTTCTGTCCTGGATCACGTTCTTGCCGCTTTCGCGGATTTCTTTTACCTGTCGGAATCTGCTACCCAAAAAGTAAATCTGGAGTGCAAAACTCCACTTGGACATATCACCGTAAAAATCATCCAGGTAAGGATTGTGGTCTACATCTTCAAATTGTGCTTCCCAGTTATAATGCTTTGAAAGCATTGTAGTCAAGGTTGTTTTTCCGGCGCCAATGTTTCCTGTAACTGCGATGTGCATTCTTAATATGATTGATAAGTTATGACTGATAAATGATAATTGAGACAAACCTTAGGATCATAAGATCATTCATTCATCGGTGATCATTTATTTTTTGTAAAGATAAAGCTTGTCTTTTATGAGAGCCAAAAATCCGGCGTTATTTTTATCCACAATTTTTGCGCGCTCATTTATGAAAAGGTCAGTCAGATCTTTCCCGTCAAAATTTTGTACGCTCTGGGCTCCAAAAATCAGAATGTCATTGTTGTTTCTGCGTAGTTTTCGGGCGTTGGAAATGGCTGTGGAATAGAGTAGGGTGGCATTTGTGGTGTAGACCTCAAAGGTATTTTCCCGTAGAATGTAGATTCTGTTGTTGTAAACTACAAAATCCTTCATAGCCTGCAGATTGACATTAAAAGGAAAGGAACTGATCACAGAACTGCTCCGGAAATTGTACTGGATCAGTGTTTTGTTGCTTTCATCAACCATCCACGCATATTGAAGATCCTCAGCATAAACTGCTTTTATAAACCCGAATGCAGGACTTAGATTGATTTTCTGGATTTCATTCAGATTCTGATCTATGAATTTGATTTCCTGTGCATTCTCAGAAAACAAGACAATATTCAGCGGATTATTAACGCTCTGGATCTTATAAGGAAAGGTGAGCATCAGTTTACCCAGCTGTGTTCCCAGCGAATCATATTTTGTGAAACTGAGATCTTTGTTTTTGTAAAGATAAATTGAACCGTAATCATCTCCCAACAGTTCCTGCACATCTCTGGTGTACAAAGAGTCCGAACCTATCATTTTCTGAGAAAAGAGCAGTGCGGAGGTGATGACAAGCAAGAGGGAAAGTAATTTCAATAATGGATTTTTAAACAATATTTGATCCTGCTATCTTCCGCCTTTCAGGGTGATGATGACATCTTTTGTAAGCGCTTTGGTCTGGTTATAAACAGCGTCGCAGATAGATGTAGTCACACTGTAAGATCCTTTATCTACAAGGATGAAGTTTTGCCCGTTGGCCGGCACTGTAAGGTTATAGAATTTTTTGCCGCTGATCTTGATGACGAGCACACATTTGGATTTGTTGACAAACTGTACAATGGCTTCCTTTTTATTAGGGTCATTGTTGAAGAGGCTGGTGAGCATCGCTGCCGTATTTTTGGCCTGTGCAGACGGCTCGCCTCTTGCTGCTGTGGTTCCTACTTTGGATGTTTTTGCAATCTTGTTCTCCGTCATGGCTGTGATCGCCGGTTTTGCGATAGCCGAGGTGCCTGCATATTTAAGAGAAAGCGCTCTCTGCTGCAGTTCTTTTACGGCTGGATGCTTTGGATTGTTGCGGATGAACTTTTCTACAACCGCTCTGTCAGTCGTTCTTTTAGCTTCGAAAACGCTTTGTGAAAAAACCGGGATGGAGATAAGAAAAATTAATAGTAAAAATATCTTCTTCATTATATAGTGTAAGATGTGTTATTGATCTGAAACGTAAAAATAAATTAAATCTTGTGAATTGCCGCGAAATTATAGCAAATAAATAAAAGCCCTTTCTGTTCCTGAAAGAAAATGATGTTGCGCTAAAATCTGGATTAAGAATATCAATGTGTATTATTTTTTTATAAAAATCACTATATTTGCACGCTGAAAAACGTGAAAACGTACAATCAAACAAAATAAAAAAAAATAATTTCATTATGTATACACCAGTAGCTGCAGATGTAGCAAAACTAAGAAACACCACAGGTGCAGGAATGATGGATTGCAAGAAAGCTCTTACAGAAGCTGAAGGAGATTTCGAAAAAGCAATCGACATCCTTAGAAAAAAAGGTCAGAAAGTTGCTGCAAACAGAGCAGACAGAGATTCTTCTGAAGGTGCAGTGATCGCAAGAGTAAATGAGGACAACACTTTGGGAGCTATTATTTCTCTTAACTGTGAGACAGACTTCGTGGCAAAGAATGATTCTTTCGTAGAATTGGCTTACGAATTGGCTGAGCAGGCTGTTGCCTATTCCAACAAAGAAGAGTTTTTGGCATCTGACTTCCACGGACAGACTGTTGCTGAAAAATTGATCCAGCAAACTGGCGTTATCGGAGAAAAAATCGAGATCGGTGCTTTTGAAAGTATTCAGGGTGCATTCTTAGGAGCGTACATCCACGCTGGGAACAAAATTGCTGCTATCACTTCACTTTCTGCAAAAGTAGACGGTGCAGACGAAGCTGCAAAATCTGTTTCTATGCAGGTAGCTGCTATGAACCCAATCGCTTTGGACGAGACTATGGTTTCTCAGGAAACTATCGACAAAGAATTGGAAATCGAAAGAGAATTGTTGACTAAAGAAGGGAAACCTGCCAACATCATCGACAACATCCTTAAAGGTAAAATGCAGAGATTCTACAAAGACAACACATTGGTACACCAGTCATTCATCAAGGATGCAGGAATCAGTGTTGCTGACTATGTGAAGTCTGTAAACGGTGATCTGAAAGTGACAGGATTCGTAAGAGTTGCTTTAGCTTAATCAAGATCCGAAATAAATAAATTAAATCCTGCTATATTTTTTATAGCAGGATTTTTTATGTCATAATTAGAAGTAAATTTGCACTCCATAATCTGTTGAATGAAATTTTCTAAATTTTTCCGCTTTCTGCTTTTTACTCTGAGTTTGATTTTTATTAATGATGCCAAAGCGCAATATATAAATGTTGATACATCTAGCTACACACCGCAGCAGCTCGTGGAGGAATTTTTGGGTGCAAAGAGCTCCGGCTGTATTTCTATTTCCGGAGTGAAGGTAAAAGGTGATGACGCAGGCACTGCTCTCAGCTATGGCTATTTTGATAAAGGCTCCAGTAGTTTTGATATTGATAAAGGTGTTGTTTTATCAACAGGAAATGCGCAGGATGCCCGCGGCGGGAATACTTTCCGGCAAGACGAAATAGGTACCGCTTGGGGCGGAGATTCCGATCTCTCGGATATCCTGGGGGTTTCAAATACCAACGCAACCTACCTCGAATTCGACTTTATTTCCTACACCAGCAATAAAATAAGTTTCGAATATATGTTCCTTTCAGAGGAATATGATAAGTTCAAATCCCAAAGTGGCTGTGGCTACTCCGACGTGTTTGCGTTTCTTATAAAACCAGATGGCAGCACAGATCCATATATTAATATTGCTTTGGTTCCGGGAACAAATGATCCTGTTTCTGTTGTAAATGTAAGAGGATCCGGAGGCAATTGTCCCGGGAGAAATATAGATTATTTTGGTAGTTTCAATCCCCAAATTTCGACTTCTACTTCTCCAACAAATTTCAATGGTCAGACCAAAGTCTTAACAGCTATTGCAAATGTAGAAATTGGTAAGAAATATCACATTAAACTGGTTATTGCTGATGAGGGTACTCCCACTCACGATTCTGCAGTTTTTCTGAAAGCCGGAAGTTTTGTGGGAATCAAAGATCTTGGTGCAGATCTTGTCCTGAGTGACGGTACTGCGCTGTGTACGTCCGGAAGTCATATCATAGATGCAACGCCAGACACTATTCAGGGGAACGCCGATATGTACATCTGGTACAAAGACGGTGTAGAAATAGTGAGAGGCAAAAATATTCCGAAATATGAAGTTCTGTACAAAGATCCCGGTTTTTATGAAGTAGAAATCCTTTTGGATACAGGCTGTAAACTGAAAGGACAGCTGAAGGTGGAACAGCAGATTCTCCCTCTCGTGGGCACTACTGTTTTCAGTAATATTTGTGATGATGATTTGGATGGTGATGCAGAGGTCTATTTCAATCTGTATTCTCAGCAGATTATTTCGAATATATCACAGGATTATGGTTTCAATATTCAGTATTTTGAGAATCCTCCTGCTGATATTAACCATCCGGATTTCACGAAATCAATTAGTAGTATCAAGTTTAAAGCAGATTCAAAAGACATTTACCTATGGGTCAAGCCAGGGCAGTGTCCGCCGTTACTGACCAAAGTAACATTTAATCGGAACCTATTGAGCAGCTATGATAATAGCGTCAGCAATATCCCTTTTGATATTTGTGATAATGAACTGAAAGATGCAAAAGAAATAGATATGTCATCCTCCGACTATATCAGTGCTTTGATCCCGGCAGGCAACACCGGAATATTGAACTTTTACAATTCCCAGGCAGGAGCAAACACAAAAGATCCTTCAAAGCGCGTGGATCCAAAAGTAATTTTGAATAAGACCAATTCTTCTCCTGTATATTATGTCCGTTTTAACCAACCCGGACTGTGTGATAATGTGGCCCGGATCAGTTTCAGGTTCAGACAGCCAAAAAAATCGACAGTTTTGACAGATACCTTGATTTGCAAAGGAGATCGTATAGATTTGGATGCCGGGACGGGACTGGATGTGTCTACGGGTCTTAAGTTTACCTCCTACAAGTGGAATACCGGCGATACCATTCAGGTTATAAAGAACGTTCGGGCAAGAGAATATTGGGTAGAATTGGGTTTCAATGGCTGCGTTTACAAACAACACGTGAAAATATCAGAACCTGAGGATCTTATAATAAACAATACGCTTATCGAAGGTGATAAGGTCACGGTACTTGCGGCCAACGGCATTCCGCCATACCGTTACAGAGTGGATAATGGTCCTTATCAGTCTTCCAATATTTTTGATAATATTCCAAAAGGAGATCATACAGCAGAAGTAATGGATGCATGTGGATCTTTGACAGCAGACTTTTCGATCATCAATATTAAAAACGTCATTACGCCAAATGAGGATGGTGTGAATGACTTTATAGATTATTCTGACCTTATGACAAAGTCAGAGCCACGACTGGAAATCTACAATAGAAATGGCCTCTTGGTATTCAAAGGCGATAAAAACAATAGGTATATCTGGGATGGAAAACTGAATGGCAAAGCTTTGCAGACGTCATCGTACTGGTACATTCTGGAGTGGAATGAGACCGGAAATCCAAAACGGGTACAGATG